>OLNI01000079.1_pt1 | contig 97992 bp, 71 predicted proteins | sample 1672921 | NCBI WGS metagenome assembly OLNI01 (sample SAMEA3136737, study PRJEB25190) | human gut metagenome | biome: human gut; feature: human-associated habitat; material: faeces | place: Austria | collected 2013 | reverse complement strand
GTTACTACTCACCACTTGCAGAAGTGGGAGTCTCAACTCAGACTGAGATGAATTCTTATCATATGTTTGTGACTTTTTTATGTTAAACTGCATCTAATGGGTGTAATAGCTATTACAGAGTATAAAAATCTCATTTCACATTTATAAAAACATATTGAGATAAAAAGAGGGAAGTTATGACAAAACAGGATTTCGGAGATTTGATCATTTCTTTTACCGATGACTTCTACCGCATTGCAAAGGCGATTTTAAAAGAGGATGCCGACTGTGAGGATGCCATGTCGTCTGCCATCGTAAAAGGATTTTCAAAACTTCACACACTAAAAAAACAGGAATATGCCAAAACATGGTTTTCACGCATATTGATCAACGAATGTCAGATGATCCTGCGGAAACGCAAACGGGAAGTCACTTATGAGGAAGGTGTACTGACCGAAGAAGCCGCACAGCAGGATTACTCAGACCTGTATCAGCATCTGATGCAGCTAGATATTTCCTACCGTCTTCCACTGGTAATGTACTATTTTGACGGATTTAAAATACGGGAAATTGCAGACATTCTGGAAATGAGTGAAAGTGCCATAAAAATGCGGTTAAACCGCGGAAAACTTCAGTTACGAACAATGTTTGAAAAGGAGGCCGCCATATGAATCACGACTCTAAACACAATGATTTCGAATATGAAAAAGAAACTTTTCCAAAAACACCGGAACATTTTAAACAGCTTGTTGTTAATCAGGTAGCTCAGGAACAGCAGAAAAAAAATATTTCTCCTATAAAATCCAAAAAGAAATGGATGCCGGCAAAAGTTGCTGCCGTAATTATTGTATGCGCTACTATGGGAACCACCGGCGCTTATGCCGGAATTAAACAGTATCAGGCAAGATCACAGCAGTATTTGCAGGAAACAGGACGTATCACTACTCCGGAAAGTTCTTCCGAAGAAGAAACATCTGCTGCTTCTGACACGACAGATTCTGTGGCACCAGCAACGATTGTATCAGAAGAAAGCGGTCTTGTTACTACTTTTTCTGATACCTGGCCGGATGTTATGTTAGAACTGTATGATCAAGACGGTAAATATCAAAAACTGTCAACCCCGTATATGAATGTGATCGATGCTTATTATGATGGCGGTCTGCTTTCCATTTATGGCGAAGCAACCGAATATGGTCTAAATACACTTGGAGACTGGTTTCTTCCTGACCGTATTGTTATCAATGATACAGTTTATCTGGCTACCTGGGACATCAACGGTATCTATGGTGACGAAGGTGATCCACAATATAAACGCGGTGCATTTCATGCTACAGTGGAACTTTCCGATGCAGATCTTCCAGACAACTGTAAAGTACAGATTCCATTGACAACCGTCAGAGATCCCAAAACCGGATATTTCTACACGCAGACGATCAGCTTTTATATTTCCGGTAATACCAATGTCAAACCAGCAATCACTGCATCTGCCGCAAATGGTGCAACGGTAACTGTTGGAGAAAGCAAGACTTCTGCCTCCGGAACTTATCTTAGTCTGACATGGAATTTTGGCAAGGATAAAGCTTCCTATGATCAGTTCGATAAGATCATTTCCGGTGATACAATTCATAACTGGATTTACTGCCACATTATCGATTCCAATGGAAATATCTTTGATACAAAGACAGATTCAGAGACCTTCTCCTCCGTCTACTTTGACTCAAACGACTCCGGAGATGAACATTGGAATAATTCCGGAGAAAGCACATATGTTGATGATGACGGAAATTATTGCTTCCAGACTAATATTTTGCTTCCAGCATTAACACAGGACTTCACGTCTCTGGAAGTCACACCTTATGTTCATCTTAAAGACGGAACTGAAACTGATCTGGACTTTGCAGCCTTCCGGGTGGATTATGAATAGTATAGTTTTAGCATATTTTTCAGAAAGCCGGCAATTGCCGGCTTTCTGTTAGGAATTCATTTTCCATCTTATTGATTTGCTTTTTTCTTTTCCTCTTCAAGCTCATGAATACGCGCTAAAGCCGCCTGTAATTTCTGATTTTTTTCATCCAATTCCTGACTTTTTTCATTCAATTCCTGATTCTTCTCATTCAATTCCTGATTCTTCTCATCCAGTTCCTGATTCTTCTCACCTAATTTCTGATTTATAAGATCCAGTTCTTTTCCTTTTTGTTTCAAATCCTCCTGCATCTCATCAATCATCAACTGCACAGTATTCCGGTCAAGTTCCTGTAATTCTTTCGAAAACATATCCATCACTCCTTCGATATTTCGACAGATGTCATAGATTTGTTCATAGTATGCTCTAAACTCGGGATACTGCTCGATAATCGCAACAATCATTTCCGGATCATCTATACAAAAGAACGCAATCCATGCATCAAGTCGACTGTTTATCAGATACTTATTTTCTTTATTTTGCTGAATATTTTTAAAATTGTCAAGCGCTACGAATACATATTTTTGCAGCAGATTAAATTCCAATCCCGAATCTGATTTTTGCCCGAAAGAATGAATATATACATCTGGAAATTTTTTAAATTCTGCAGGACTGTTTTCAAACAGCACAATTGTATATACATCTTTGATGTCTTTGTAACTGAATTTTTTCTTTCGTTCACTTCGCACCCGCTTATACTGCCGCAACAGCAAATCTGCGGAATAGCAGGCGCTTCTTTCTCCCGGAAACTTATACCCAATTTTTTGAATTTCCAGATTTGCAATGCTGCCATCGGAAAGCTGCACTACAATATCCATAATAACAAGTGATGATTCATCTGCCAATCGTGTTCCATCATTTGGTAAAACTTCCATCACATGAACCTCCTGCTTTAATAACAGAGACAATAATTCATCAATACGCTCTGGTGTTGACTCTGGATTCAAAATCTCTTTACTCACAAAATCATACATCACTTTTACTCCCCGCGCTCCAGTGCAAAAATCAAGAAATTCCTCCTGCCGTTCTTCTTCCCACGAATAAAACGTACTCCACATCTTTTCGTTATTATTGATTTCTTTCAAAATTACTTCTCTGGTCTGCAGCATAGGAAAATAATCTCGTAACTTTTTTGTCATGCAAACAACCTCCTCCATATGAAATATTTACATATTTAAAGCGGACATTCGCAATCCGCTTTCGCTACTTGCTCATGAACGCAGTCGCTTTGCGACCTGTCAGTGGGAGCTTTTAACTCCCACTGGTATAAGCATCCCCCTTACCCACCGCTTAGTGCTCTACGCGCTTGAATCGGGGAAATGCTTATTCTGCGTTCAAGTTTCATTAGCCTTCTTCTCTTTTTATTTTCATAGTTTAACTAATACAATGTATCACTCTGTTTTTCTTGATATTTACCGAATCGGTGCAACAATATTTAGACTGCTCGTAAGATATCACCACTCTGATAACTATGCAATTTTATCTGAATCAGATTTGTTTGAAGAACGATAGCATGAATATATACCACTTCCCCCTGACCGTCAACCATAAATTTTTCTGCATTTCTTACACTATACAAATTGCACAACACGCATTTTTTCCCACAAATTCTTTATTTTCAAGGCATGCAAAAAGCAGGAGCAGAAAATCCTCAGATTTTCCACTCCCGCTTTTTACTCATTTTTATGCAATTTTACAATTACTCCTCTTCTGTTGTCTCTTCCGGAAGTTTGATTGCAAGTCCAAGTTCTTCTAACTGTTTCTCATCTACCGTACCTGGAGCTTCTGTCATCAGACAGGAAGCATCTTTTACTTTCGGGAATGCGATAACGTCACGGATAGAATCTGCATGTACCATATGCATTACCATACGATCTAAGCCGTATGCAAGACCTGCGTGAGGCGGTACTCCATACTTGAATGCGGAAAGCAGGAAACCAAACTGATCCCATGCACGCTCTTTTGTAAATCCAAGTACCTCAAACATTTTCTCCTGAATATCATCCTGATGGATACGGACAGAACCGCCGCCAAGCTCGGTACCGTTTAATACGATATCATATGCTTTTGCACGAACAGCGCCCGGATCAGAATCGATCTTATCCCAATCCTCTTCCATTGGCATAGTAAACGGATGATGCATTGCCATATAACGATTCTCTTCATCGGACCACTCAAGTAACGGGAACTCTGTTACCCAGAGGAAGTTGTACTGGTTCGGATCCAGCAGGTTCAGCTCTTTTGCCATATGAAGTCTTAATGCGCCAAGAACAGCCCAGACAACTTTATTTTTATCTGCTGCAAATAAGAGCAGATCGCCCGGTTTTCCTTCAGTAGCTTCTACTAAAGCTGCAAGTTCTTCCTCTGTCATGAATTTTGCAAAAGAAGATTTGTATGTGCCATCTTCGTTTACACACAGGTAAGCCAGACCTTTTGCTCCGTATGTCTTTGCCAGATCAACCAGCTTGTCGATCTGTTTACGTCCCATGGAAGCTTTGCCCGGAACAGCGATACCGCGAACGCTTCCGCCGTTTTCCAATGCGCCGGTAAATACACCGAATCCGCAGTTTCTTACAACATCAGATACATCATGTAATTCCATACCAAAACGGGTATCCGGTTTGTCAGAACCATAACGGTCCATGGCATCCTGCCATGTCATACGTGGAAGCGGAATCTGTACATCCACACCGATTGCCTCTTTGAATACATATTTTAACAGACGCTCATTGACATCTAATACATCATCAACGTCTACGAAAGACAGCTCCATATCGGCCTGTGTAAACTCCGGCTGACGGTCTGCACGCAGATCCTCGTCACGGAAACATTTTGTGATCTGGAAATAACGGTCATATCCGGAACACATCAGTAACTGTTTGAACAGCTGCGGAGACTGTGGCAACGCATAAAAGCTGCCCGGATGCACACGGCTTGGTACCAGGTAATCTCTGGCTCCCTCCGGCGTAGATTTTGTCAGAACCGGTGTCTCAATCTCGATAAAGCCTTCTTTTGCCATGAAATCACGCATCAGATAAGCTACTTTACTTCTCAACATCAGATTTCTCTGTAAATCTGGACGACGCAGATCCAGATAACGGTATTTCAACCGGATCTCGTCTTTTGTCTGAGAATTCTCCTCAATGTGGAAAGGCGGTGTATCGGATTCAGAAAGGATGCGCAGGCTCTCTGCGATCACTTCGATATCACCTGTTTTTAAATTCTCATTTACTGCTGCGGAACGTTTCTGAATTTTTCCAACAACTGCGATAACGTACTCACTTCTGAGTGTCTCCGCTTTTGCAAATCCGTCCGTTCCTACACTATTTTCATCAAATACGATCTGAAGCAGACCGGAACGGTCTCTCAGATCAATAAAAATCAGGCTTCCCAGATTTCTTCTTCTCTGTACCCATCCCATCACAGTAACGGTACTTCCGATATCCGCACTGGATACTTCCGTACATCTGTGGGATCTCTTTAATCCACGCATGGACTCTGCCATAACTTTTTCCTCCTATTTAAAAAATTCTACAAACTCTTCATAACCTTCTTTGGAAAGCTGCTCTTTCTGGAATTTTTTATTTTTATTCATGCGGACAACCAGTACCTGCTCACCATTTGCGCGCGCCTGCTGTGCCTGTCCGATCACTTCGCTGAGTTTATCTCCCGGATATCCTTTTTCAATCAGATATGCAGTCTTTTTCGGCTGCTCCGGAATCTTGAAACCATTCTCCATCAGAAGCAGGATGATACGCTCAAATCCGATGGAAAATCCGCAAGCCGGAACATCTTTTCCGGTGAAGTTTCCAACCATCTTGTCGTAACGTCCGCCGCCACCGCAGCTTCCGCCAAACTCCGGAATCGCGATCTCAAAAATAGTTCCTGTATAGTAAGACATACCTCGTACTAAAGTCGGATCAAATACCAGCTCAAAAGATGCCATCTTTGTTGCATTTACTGCGGAGGCAATCTCTTTCATATTCTGAACGATCTCGGCATCCAGATAGTCACCTAAAGTATCTGCCAGATAGCTGATGCCATCTTCTGCCTGCTCCACACCTGCGAACAGTGACAGATATTTATCGATCGCTTCCTGTGCATAACCTTCTTTTGCAAGTTCCTCTGCAACACCTTCCAGACCGATCTTGTCCATCTTGTCCAGAATGATAAATACGGTATCAAACTCTTCCTCTGCAAATCCGCTGTAAGCTGCCATTGCTTTTAAGATACGGCGCTCATTGATACGGATTTCAAAATTCTTGAATCCAAGTTTGCCAAGTGTTGTAGTGGTAGCAAGAATCAGCTCGATCTCTGCCAGATTGGACGGCTCGCCAAGAATATCAATATCGCACTGCATGAACTGACGATAACGACCTCTCTGCGGACGGTCTGCACGCCATACATTTCCCATCTGAAGTGCCTTAAACGGGGACGGCAGATCATTTGCATGGTTTGCATAATAACGGCAAAGCGGTACAGTCAGATCATATCTCATACCAAAATCAACCAGATCTGCCTCACTCTGTGCAGTCTCCAGTTTCAATTTCTCACCACGTTTTAATACCTTGAAGATCAGTTTCTCATTTTCTCCACCCTGCTTGTTGCTCAGGTTTGCAATATCTTCCATACAAGGTGTCTCGATCGGGGAAAATCCGAATGCACGATAAGTCTCTTTGATCACGCTCTGTACATAATCGCGGATCTGCATCTCATCCGGCATAATATCTTTCATACCGTTTACCGGTTTTTTCTTTAAAGCCACTGTATATCCTCCATTCCATACAGATTGCTCTGTATTTTATATTCCTAAAAAACAGATATCCGATGTCTGTTTTCGTATCCATTGCCAAACACAGATCTCTTCACTTTTTCTGTGTTCACATACATAGTTTATTATACGTTTGTGAGTTTGATATAGCAAGTGTTTTTTAAGTACAGTTTGCTTGTGAACTACCCATCACCTAAAGGTAATGGGCTTCTAAGAGCCTTACGGCTCTGTTTAAGAAGTTTGATATTTAAGTTTCCACCTAGCCAAGCTAGGCAATCCTTATTCTTACAGGCGTATCCACTTCGCCTCTACCGTATAGGATATTCATATCCACAACGTTACTTTTTTTCATGATGTTTAATGCCCCGTTAACATCTGCATTGACTGTTTTGCCACCTGCCGTTTCGTACAGACCACGATGTATTCTGCTTCCACTGAACTGATACTCTTTGGGATTGTCAGCGTTGTAAACCGGTATATCATCTCTATCCCAGAATGAGGCTTTTGATGTATACGATTCTTCCTGTTTTTCAAATACGATACTGTTCAGTTCGCACAGATATTTCAGTTTGCTGCGCAGCCTGCCATAAGAAATGTTCACAAAATTCTGGTTGTTTTGTTTTCCTATTTTACTGCTTCGCTGGAATGTTTCATTATAGCCGACTACAAGAGTTCCTATGTCATTGGCAACGCAGTAATCTATGACTTTGCGTGCAACTTTGCTCATGTAATCATTGACCTTGTTGTTACGGTCACGAGCAATCGCTTTTTGCCTGTTTGTGGTCTTTTTGCCAAAATGCTGTTTATCTTTTATGGATTGCAAACGTGCATTTTCTTTATTGAACCACTGGTTGATGGATTTAAGCTTTCTTCCGTCAATGATGAACGTTTTTCCACTGTTAGATACTGCGGTCACAAGATTGTTGATACCTAAATCTAATGCAAGTGCATTGTTTTTATTAAGATTTCTTTGGATACATTCAGATTCATATGTGTACTGAATCTCAAAGAACCTTGCACCAGCTTTCGGTATGATACGGATTTCCTTAACCTTTTTATCAAGCAGTACAGGCGGTATCGTTATTTCAACGGCCTTGTGTGTTTTCTTAAAGTTGTTGGAAAATGGAAGTATTAACTTATTTCCATTCAGTCTTACAAAACCGATAACAAGTGTCGCATATCCATCTTTGGGAAGATAGTGTGGCAGTTTGCAGTCCCTAAAAGCATATTTACCCTGCTTGGTAAGTTTAAGCAAACCAAAAAATGACTTGAAAGAACCATCAACTTCTTTTAATATCTGCTGTGCCATATTAGAATTAAGTGCTTTGTAATTAGGACTATTCTTTAAAAGAGTGTAATTCTTCTCGTATTTAAGAAACTCACCTTCCGTAAAGTAATACTGGCGCACATTATAGATTGCCTCATTGGCAAGGTTTTTAGCGGTATGACACAGTTCTTTAATGGTGAGATAATCTTCCTTGGACAAATGCTTTACCTGTTGTTTAATAGTAAGATACATACAGTTTTTCTCCTTTCGCAAACTCGAAGTTTGAACTTCTGTATGTATATTATGCCATATATTTTACCAAAATACCATATTTTCGGTAAATATATATTCTATATCTGACGCCATTCATCCCACGGTCTAAAGACCATGGGTTTTCTGGCTGAAATATTATAAAAAAACACCTGAAAATGCTCCGAAAACATACATGCTCGAATCATTTCTCAGGTGTATTCTTTTATCTATAAAATTATTTTTTAGAGCTGGCCACAGTTTTTCAGCAATTCCCGCTTCCGCTCTACCATCTCATCCACGCGATCCAGGTAATTTGTAATATCCTTTACATTTCCCACACGCTCAATACGCTTGCCATCCTCAAAAACAACTTTTGTGGTAGCACCTGCGCCAAGCGCCATAATGGTCTGTTTTTCTTCCATGATCAGAATGTTGTACACTCCGGCTTTTCCCGGTTTCGCGTAGCCGACATTCTCGAAATTGCCTGCCATATTTTTCTGGCGATACAGATAATATGGCTCCAGTCCCATCTCATGGCAGCATTCTGCGGTCAGATCAATGGTCTGTGCGGTATTCTCGATGTGCAGATTCTCATACTGTTCCTTCTGCATCCGAAGTCTGGCTGCACGTTTGATTGCCAGTGAATGAACAGTGATGTTATCCGGATCCAGTTCTTCTAACTGTCTCATAGTCTCACGTACATCCTCGATGGTCTCTTCCGGAAGTCCAACGATCAGATCCATGTTGATATTATCAAAACCAACCTCGCGCGCCAGGTTGAAACTATCGATAGTCTGCTGAACAGTATGCTGACGACCGATGAGACGCAGTGTTTCTTCTTTCATGGTCTGTGGGTTAATGGAAATTCTGGAAATATTATGTTTATGGATGACTTCCAGTTTTTCTCTGGTGATACTGTCTGGTCTGCCAGCTTCTACGGTAAACTCTAAAAGCTGTGTCTGCTTTTCTGCCGATTCATCCGCATAAATCATTCTGCCCTGTTCATCCGCAATTCCAAAATAGCTTCCGATCATAGTCAACAGACGATCCATCTGCTCTGCGGAAAGTGTCGTCGGTGTTCCTCCACCAATGTATACAGAATTCAAAACCTTATGTTTGCAAGCCTCTGCTGTAAACGCAATTTCTTTCTCCAATGCATCCAGATACTCATCCATATGATTTGCCCATTTTGCCAGCGGATATGAGGTAAATGAACAATACAGACATGTACTCGGACAGAACGGAATACCTACATACAGACTGTAGCCATTCTCATAATCAATACGGCTCAACAATTCCAGCTCACGCTTTGCAACTGCCAGACTCAATTCAATTTTTTCGTCAGATGCGAAATACGTCTCTTTCATATAAGAACGGATCTCGTCTTCACTTTTTCCTTCTTCCAGTAATTCCATCGGAATCTTAGTCGGACGGATGCCCGTCAGAGTTCCCCAGGGAAGTGTCTTTCCTGCATACAGAGTCAGCAAATAATACAACTGCTGCTTTAACTCATTTTTTGTCTTTTTCCGGTCAGCAAAATCAACCAGAACGCTACCGCCCAGTGTCATTTTTTCTTCTGCTGCACCATTTTCCTGCTGTTCCCGCTCATAAAATTTAAAATCAATCATGTGGTTCTTCCGGTCATAATTTACCACAAGATGAAATACGCTTTCTGGGAACTCCTCCCGCGACATGGCTTTTACAAGCACGTCATGCTGTGGATAAAACGCCTTTACCAGAGAATGAATATCATATTCAAAATCCGGCTCATTTAACTGTACTGTAATCATACTTATTTCCTTTTCCAATCTCTTTTAAATGTTATCCATTATAGTATCTTTTTACGTCACAAAAGGAATTTCCACAAATACAAATTCATCTACCTGTTTCATGAAAATTCCTTTTAAATCATTACACTAAATTATGCTAAGTACATATTATACTGTTTCTCGTAACCAATCGTGGTACGTGCCTCATGTCCCGGCAATACCGCAGTGTCGTTTGGAAGTTTAAACAGTTTTTCTTTTACGGAACGCACCAGATCTGACATGCTGCCGCCCTTGAAATCTGTTCTGCCAACAGAACCACAAAACAGGGTGTCACCACTTGCCAGCACTTTGTTGCCGTCAAAATAATAACAACATCCACCCTCAGTGTGTCCCGGCGTGGAAATCACTTTAATTTTGAATCCGGCTAACTCAAGCACATCACCGTCTTTTGTATACACGTCTGCATCATAAGTCTCCGGATTGCCAAACATTGCGGATACATTTTTCTGAATGTCATGCATGGTGGCTTCTTCCTTTTCACTTGCATATACGGAAACACCAAATGCATCTGCTACCATACGTGCATGATGCGCATGATCATAATGTCCATGCGTCAGCAAAACTGCCTGTAACTTTAATCCACGCTCTTTGATGCGGCGGATAAGATCTGCTCCGTCTCCGCCCGGATCAATAATTACCATTTCTTTTGTGTCCGCGTTTACGATAAAGTAACAGTTTGTTCCAATATCACCAACGTTATATTCTTCAATTCTTAAATCTGCCATATATTTTTTATACTCCTTATGCCTATCAACCGGTCGTACGCTCAATATCAAAGACGCTCTCGATCTGACGGATTTTCTCACCAAGCATGCTCAGTTCATCTTTACCTTTTGTATAGAAAGAAACTTCAATGGTCGCAATTCCCTTTTTGCTTGTTCGGGAATTGATAGAATTAATATCAATGCCACGCTCGGTAAAAATCTTCGTGATATCTACCAACAGACCGGTACGGTTGTTTCCGAAAATGCGAAGCTCTGCCAGATATTTGCCATGACCACCGTTTTCCTCATCAGCGGCTCCCTGCTGCCATTCCGCCTCAATCAGACGCTGTCTGTCAAAATCCGGTAGCTGCATGATATTAATACAGTCTGTTCGGTGAATGGATACACCACGTCCCCTTGTGACAAATCCGACGATCTCGTCACCCGGTACCGGACTGCAGCACTTGGAAAAATGAACTGCCACATCCGTCAGACCTTTTACGATAATTCCGCTCTTTTTATGCGAAGTACGTGCTTCTTCTTCGTGTTTTTCCTTCTGTTCGGAAGAAGATGCCTCAAACAGTATCTGTTCATCAGTAATTACTTTCTTATGATCCTTGCGGTACTCTTCCATCATGCGGTTAACGATCTGTGACTCTTTGAGTCCACCATGTCCAACCGCTGCTAATACAGAATCCCAGTCACGGAATCCATATTTACGCTGTACTTTTGCCTGATATTCCGGCTTATTGATATCACCAAAATTAATGGATTTTGCTTTACAGTAATTGTTCAGCAGCTCTTTTCCACTGACAATATTTTCTTCCTTAAACTCATTGCGGAACCACTGGTTGATCTTATTTTTTGCCTGTGTACTTTTTACAAGATTTAACCAGTCACGGCTCGGTCCTTTGGAATTCGCAGAAGTCAGAACTTCGATGCGGTCACCGTTACGGATATTGTAGTCGATCGTTACCAGACGTCCATTTACTTTTGCACCGATCATCTTATTTCCTACCGCGGAATGAATGCTGTAGGCAAAATCGATCGGCGTGGAACCTTTTGGCAGGTTCTTGACATCACCACTCGGTGTAAAACAGAATACACTGTCTGAAAACAGATCCAAATCGCTCTTTAACAGGCTCATGAACTCCTTATTATCGGACATGTCCCGCTGCCATTCCAGAATCTGACGCAGCCAGCTTAACTTTTCTTCCTCACCGTTGATGCTGTTTCCGTTATTTGCTTCTTTGTATTTCCAATGTGCAGCAATACCGTATTCAGAAGTACGATGCATCTCCTCGGTACGGATCTGAATTTCAAACGGCTGACCAGTCGGTCCGATCAGTGTCGTATGCAAAGACTGATACATATTCGGCTTCGGCATTGCAATATAATCTTTAAAACGTCCCGGGATCGGTTTGTATTTTTCATGAATGACACCGAGTGCCGCATAACAGTCCTTGACATCTTTTACGATAATACGGATGGCGAACAGATCGTAAATCTGATCCAATGTCTTATTCTGGTTTACCATCTTTTTGTAAATGCTGAAGAAATGTTTTGCACGTCCCATGACAGTCGCCTCAATACCGGCTTCCTTCATACAGACTTCCACATCATTCACCAGAGAATTGACATATTTATCACGGGCAGATTTGCGCACCGCGATCTTCTCTACCAGATCATAATATGCCTCCGGCTCCAGATATTTCAGGGAAAGATCCTCTAACTCGATCTTGATCTTGGAAATACCAAGACGCTGTGCAATCGGGGCGTAAATATCCATCGTTTCGCGGGCTTTCTCTTTCTGTTTTTCCGGCTTCATGTACTTTAAGGTACGCATATTATGCAGACGGTCTGCCAGCTTGATAATGATAACACGGATATCCTTTGCCATGGCAAGGAACATCTTACGCAGGTTTTCTGCCTGAACTTCTACCTTATCTGCTTTATAGGAAATCTGACCAAGTTTTGTTACTCCGTCAACCAAAAGAGCAACCTCCGGTCCGAATTCTTCCTTGATCTCCTCATCGGTCATCACCGTATCTTCTACGACATCATGCAGCAAACCGGCAACAATGGTTTCTTTATCCATCTCAAGCTCTGCCAGAATGATCGCTACATATAACGGATGAATGATATATGGTTCTCCGGATTTGCGCACCTGTGTCTTATGTGCTTCCGCTGCGATCTGATATGCTTTTTCCACCATGGAAATATCCGCTGACGGATGATATTTGCGAATGATCTGAATCAGATCTTTGTGCAGTTCCTCCGGACTTACAAAATCTTTGATCGGCACAAGTTTTGCCGAATCCAAAATAGAGTCCGGTTCTATTGATTTCACCGCAATTTCATCTGTCACATCTTTGGTCTGCGGCATTTTTTCATTTTCTGATATCTTTTTCATGTCTTTTTCTCTTGTTTCCATCACGATCCCACCTATTCCAACATTATAATGAAAATCACCGCAAATTGCAACGATTTCCCGCCGCCATACCAGTCGCGCTCTCTCAAAAATGTTACAGTTTGCACGCGGCTTTGAAAAAATTGGTCTTTTTTTACAGTATCACACGAATCACTAAAAAAATAGCCATTTTTTTGAATTTTGTTGAAAACAATCACTTTTTCATATACAATGCTAAATAGAAATGCCAATTTACTATATTTTTTGGCTATAATTAAGGAGGTCATTATGGCACAGAATCCAATCGTAACAATCGAAATGGAAAACGGCGATATCATCAAAGCTGAGCTTTATCCGGAAATCGCCCCAAATACAGTAAATAACTTTATTTCACTGGTACAGAAAGGTTTTTATGACGGTGTTATCTTCCACCGTGTCATCAAAGGATTTATGATTCAGGGTGGCGATCCGGAAGGAACCGGTATCGGTGGTCCTGGATACAGCATCCGCGGTGAGTTCTCTCACAATGGTTTCACAAACAATCTGAAACATACACCGGGTGTTCTGTCTATGGCTCGTACTATGATGCCGAACTCCGCTGGAAGCCAGTTCTTCATCATGCACGCTGCCGCACCACATCTTGATGGTGAGTATGCAGGCTTCGGTAAAGTAATCGAAGGTATGGAGAATGTAAACAAGATCGCAGAGACACGTTGTGATTACAGTGATCGTCCGATGGCACAGCAGAAAATGGCTAAAGTTACTGTGGAGACTTTCGGTGTAGATTATCCGGAACCGGAAAAATGCTAATTCTTGTTTAGGGATGGCTTAAAATTTACCATTTTTATTTTTAATAGGAACTCCAGCAATTTTTTCTCAGTCGCTAACAATCGCTCCTTGAGATAAAATTGCTGGAGTTCTTAATCTACACAGAGAATTTCGTAAATTTTTGCGCCACCCTGCACTGCGTGCCACACTACGTGCAGAATTTTCGTTTCACTTCTATGCTTTACACTTACTTTAATAAAAGCTAGTCTATTCTATATAAAACTGAAATAACAAAATCAGAGAAAGTTTCCTCAACGAACGATTAAGCGAATGACTGAGTTTCACAAGGTTTTGCGCAAGTGGGAGGCGACCAGCTTTTATAGGAGCCGGGAACGTGCGCGATGAAACCGCCGTGAAACAAAGGTAGTGAACGTCTAGTGAGTGAGGAAACTTTCTCTGATTTTGTTTTCACATATTCCACTGAGAAATACTTGTTACTACTCACCACTTGCAGAAGTGGGAGTCTCAACTCAGACTGAGATAAACTTTTTTAGCGATGTCTACGTGCCCGCGCCTTATATTTCTTCTCCCCAAAGATCCAAAACAATATCAGCGCAATCAGCGTTCCAATGATCATTCCCACAATCACATCACTCGGATAATGCACTCCAACATACAATCTCGATAATGATATCGCAAACGCAAGAATCAACGCCGGCACCCCGATTCCGCGATGACAGCTTTTATAGATCACCACCGCTGACGCGAAGGATGCGGATGCATGTCCGGACGGGAAGGACCAGTCTTTTTGTGCCGGGATCAGGCATTGCAATCCCTGCACGACTTCGTAAGGGCGAACACGCGCCACATAATTTTTCAACAGGAAATTTGTCACACACAGAGAACCAAGCAGCGCCAACAGGGACAAAATCCCCGCACGTCTGGTTTTCTTTGGAAACAGTAAAATGACAGATAACACAATCCAGAAAATTCCGGCATTTCCAAGATTCGTGACAGCGATCACGATCGGATTCAACGTTTCCGAACGCAAATGGTTTTGAATAAAAAGCAACAGCTGCCCATCCCATATATTTAGTTGTTGAAGAATCGTATCTAATATCGCCATTCTACTCCATTTCCTTCCTATCGTATTTCACAAAATTTTATAAAAGAAATCCCACTGTATGAGCATCATAAATGATCTGCAGTGGGACTCCCCGGAACAAAAATGCTCCTGATATCGTTGTTTCTCACCATTAAGGTGAAAGTTATGTTTTCTCTCGTATCTTAATTAGAATTTGAATATTGCTACTCCATATGGCGGAAGTTCATATGCAAAGGAATACGGTCTGCCGTCACACTCTGATTTCTCAGCCTGGTAAACGGTTGGTCGCTCTGTACCTTCGCCGCCGAATTTCGCATCATCACTGTTCAGTAATAAGGTGTATTTTTTCTTTTTCGGTACGCCCACACGATAATCCGGACGTGCTATCGGTGTAAAGTTGCATACAAACAGTAAGCTGTTTCTTCCGGATTTGCTGTGACGCACAAAACTGAAAATGCTTCGATATCCGTCATTTGGATTGATCCACTCAAATCCTTCCGGATGATCATCCAGCTCATACATTGCCGGATATTTTTTGTAAATCGTCAGCAGTCCTTTTACAAATGACTGTAAGTGACTGTGTTTTTCATCTTCCAGAAGATCCCAGTCAAGTTCGCGTTTCTCACTCCACTCTCGCAACTGTCCGAAATCCTGTCCCATAAATAACAACTTCTTGCCCGGATGCCCCATCATGAAGGAATATCCAACCATCAGGTTGCGGTATTTATCAATGCCAAGTCCCGGCATTTTGTTCAGCATGGAACATTTCAGATGAACCACCTCATCGTGAGAAAGTACCAGAATGTATTTCTCACTGTAGTTATAGCTCATGGCAAATGTCATCTTGTTGTGGTTATCTTTACGGAAATACGGATCCAGTTTCATGTAATCCAGGAAATCATGCATCCATCCCATATTCCATTTGTAAGTAAAATTCAGACCGCCATCTTCGGCTTTTCCGGTTACCATCGGCCATGCGGTGGATTCTTCTGCGATCATCACTGCGCCCGGATTTCTGCCGCAAACCAGTGTATTTAAGTGACGGAAGAATTCGATTGCTTCCAGATTCTTATTCTCGCCGTACTCGTTTGGTACCCACTGACCGGCTTCTTTTCCGTAATCCAGATACAGCATGGAAGCAACCGCATCCACACGAAGTCCGTCAATGTGATATTTTTCTACCCAGAGCAATGCGGAGTTTAACAGGAAGTTCTTGACCTCAGTTTTTCCATAGGCAAAAATCTTGGTGCCCCAGTCCGGATGCTCTCCTTTTCGCGGATCTGCGTACTCATACAGACAGGTTCCGTCAAACTCTGCCAGTCCGTGTGCATCTCTTGGGAAATGCGCCGGAACCCAGTCAAGAATAACACCGATTTTATGTTTGTGCAGATAGTTTACCAGATATGCAAAGTCCTCCGGCGTTCCATAACGGGAAGTCGGTGCAAAGTATCCGGTTACCTGATAGCCCCAGGAACCATCAAACGGATACTCGGAAATTCCCATCAGCTCAACGTGAGTATATCCCATCTCTTTTACATATTTGGTCAGTTCCACTGCCAGTTCACGGTATGTATAGAATCCGGTGTCTTCATCATAACCCGCATGACGTTTCCAAGAACCCGGATGTACCTCATAAATGGACATCGGCTGACGGTATACCTCATCATCCTTGTGCTCAGCACGCGCCTGCATCCATTTCTCATCAGACCATTTCAGTTTGCTGATATCTGCCACCTTGGATGCTGTTCCCGGACGCATCTCCGCATAGTTTGCATACGGATCTGCCTTATACAGTTTGCGTCCATCCTGAGTTTCAATGAGGTATTTATACATGTCACCGATCTTCACATTGCTGACAAACAGCTCATAAATGCCATTTGGCTCCAGTCGTTTCATCTCATGTGAAGTCTCATTCCAGTCATTGAATGAACCGATCACCCACACACGTTTTGCGTTCGGTGCCCAGACAGCAAAATTTACGCCCTGCCATCTGCCTTTTTTACAAGGATGTGCCCCAAGTTTCATATACATATCATAATGCACTCCTGCGCCAAACAGATACATATCATACTCAGAAATGTTCCCCATAATGTTTCTCCTCCTTAAAACCCTCTTTTATTTTCAAGATTTACGGATAAATCTTTTTCAGCGATTACTCAAAATCTTTTTCATGAAGAATCAGATAATCGTTTTCGTTATATTTCTTTGAGAAAATAGAACCAAATGCTTTTTTGATTCCGCTGCCTTCTGCTTTCTCAATGGCTTCATCCACAATGTCTTTTACCTCTGCCAGTGTGGTTGCGCGATCCAGCTTCTGAATATTGTTGATACGGTTATATAAAGCCAGAACGCCCATCTCATCAATGGTGCACTCCATCTCTTTTGCATAAGATTTACCAAAATCAACTAACTCATCAATCGTAAAAATCGGAATATCGATCTTTTCTGTAAATTTCTTAGTGAAGCCAAAATCAAGGTTCATAACTTTACGGATTCCTGCTCTGGTATCTTCCAGGATCACAACCATACCCTGTGTATTCTGTTCCATAACCTGAGACATGTAAGCTGCTGTTTCTGCTGTCAGCTGACCTGCCTTGTCTACGATCAGATATCCGCCCTCAATCTTCGGAATCAGCGCTGCAAAATCTTTGTGGTTCAGAGATTCTGCACTAATCTTGCCGATCTTCGCATCTTCATTTCCGATTTCTTTCTGAATTGCTTTGATCAGGCTTGTGGCAAATACGGTTTTACCACTTCCTTCCTCACCCTGAATCAGAATATTACCTGCCAGAGAAGTAACGGAATTGCCGATTCTTGTTTTTGCGCCTAACAGAACCTGACGGATCTGGTCTTCCATACCCGGTACTGGAAGGAAATAAGAGAATAATTCCTTCTGTTCCTCTGTCAGTTCTTTTTTGTCTTCCTCGATATCATCCGGCATCTGGATCTCCGGTAAAACACCAGTATTCTGAGATACGCCGGTCGGTGCTGTTCCGGTTACCGGAACTTCTACATTTGCATTTTCCACAAACATCTGTGTTGCCTGTGCCAGTACTTTTTCCAGTTCTTCATCCGGAACCGGCTCAACCACACTCAGTCGTTTTTCTTCTTTCGGTTCTTCCTCAGCTTCGGCTTCTTCCTCTGTCTCTGCTGTTTTTTCTGCACGTGCTGCCTTCAAATCCGGCATTTCTTTTGTTGTAGACAGATCTTCTTTTTCCTCTACCGGTGCTTCTTCTTCAACATCTTCCAGTTCTGCATCTGCTGCCTCTACAGACGGTTCAGCTGCTTCAACTACAGTCTCCTCATCAGCCGCTTTTTCTGTTTCCGGCTCAATCTGTGATTCTGTCTCTACAGTTTCTGCTGCTTCTTTTGTTTCTTCCGTCTCAGACTCTGCTTCTGCCTCTACAACTTCTGCTGTTTCCTCTAAATCTTCTTTTGCTTCTGCTTTCTCAGATTCATCCGGAACCAGTGCTGCTGCAACGGTATCTTCCGGAACCGGGATTTCCTCTCCCGGAGTTGCTGATAAAATCGGGATCAGTGTTTTCAGACGTTCCATGATCTCACCGGCTTCCACCAGTGCATGCTCTTTGGAAATTTCCAGCTTCTTCTGTTCTGCCGCTGCGATTGCGATCTCAGCCGCATGTTTTGTCTTTTCCCATTCATCCAGAACTTCTTCAATGCTTGCCTGTGCGGATGCCGCTTTTTCCTCAATGGTATCCTCTTCTGCATTTTCTTCCTCAATGGCTTCTGACAATGTCTCCTCCGGCTTCGCTTCCGTTTCCGGCTCGTCTTTCTTATCGGATTCTTCTGCATTTTCAGCCATCAGTTTGTCAAATTCTTTCTTTAACCGCTCGTCGACCTGCTCATTGATCTTCTCTTTGTCAAACGTAAAGGTCTCCTCTGCCTCATGCTCACCGTTCAGATATGGAATGTCACCGACAATCTTCTTGATGTTCTCCATGGTATCTACCACGGTTTCTTTTTTGGTTGCTTCCATGATCTGCTTCATGCTCTTTGCAAGTTCTTCCTCCAGGTTGGAAGTATTAAACTTGCTTGCTGTAACCGTTGTCTCCGGTGTCTTTACCATCTCATGGATGACATTTTTGCGCTCCGGTGCTGCCGGAATGCTGATCTCCACCATTCCTTTTTTCTCACGGAACTGTTTGTATTTTTCCTCCTGTGCCGGAGTAAGCGGTTGATACAGACGTTTCAGATCTAACGCTTTCTCCACATATTCACCTTCACCAAACCAGAGAATCAGTTCGTCACAGGTCTCCACGCATTTATCACGCATATCTGCCTGTCCGTATAATGCAGCCAGCTCATATGCCCATTTTTCCGTATATTCATGCTCTTTCAATTCTTCCAGGATCGCGATACGGTCTGTCAGTGGCGCATCCTTCAGGCAGCTGATCTCATATGCCAGCACATAACGCATATTGTCTTTTGGTGCAATCTCAAGAAACTCGTTATAATATTCCTCAGCCTCATCAATCCTTTTTGCTTTGATGGACACTTCTGCCAGCTTGCTTACGATATTTCTTCCAATCGGAGAATGATCATATGCCTGCAGTAACACTTCCCTGCAGGCGTCATATTTCTCTGTTTTTTCGTAAATATCGCTCACCATACACAGTGTATTGCTGCTGCGCACCTTTTTCCAGTTAATGGTATCCGCCATCTCTGATGCTGTGGCGTAGTCACCTGCAGCCATCAGATTCTGAAGCTGCTCCAACTTTAACTTATACTCATACTTATCCACCGTTATTCACCTCATGTCTGTATTTTTTGTTTTATTCAAAAATTTACTTTTTTTCCTCTGTCTCCTCATATTTGCGGATCGACGCTTCCGGCTCCTCCGTAGCTTTCATCTTCACTTCATTTGTCACAGTATCCACCGTGTCAAGTTCGATATACTCATCGGTTCCTTCCGGCAATCGCCGCTTTTTCAACACATGCTCTACCACACGCTTGATAATATAGTACAGTACCGCAAAAATCGGTACACCAAATAACATACCAATGACGCCAAAACTTCCGCCAAACAACAGGATTGCAAAGATAACCCAGAACGGGCTCAGACCAGTCGTATTTCCAAGGATCTTCGGACCAATAACATTTCCGTCCACTTGCTGTAAAACAATGATGAAGATAATGAAATAAAGACCTTTCATCGGATCTACCAAAAAGATCAGGATCACACTTGGAATCGCGCCGATATACGGTCCAAAAAACGGGATGATATTCGTCACACCAACGATTACGCTGACCAGTGCCACATACGGCATACGCAAAATAGCCAGTCCAACAAAACAGATACAGCCAATGATCAGCGAATCAATAATCTTTCCGATGAAAAATCCACCAAACACATCATCTGCTTTTCGTATCACTTCCATGACCACATTTCCGTAACGTGGACGGAAGATCGCATAAATAATTTTCTTTAACTGACCAATGAATTTTTCTTTGGTCATTAACACATATACAGCAACAATAAAACCGATGATCACATTAAAGATTGCTCTTACGACGTTATAAACACCGGTTGTGATACTTGCAATAAAATCAGACTGCTGCAACACATTTTTGCGCAGCCAGTCTTCCAGATAAACCGATGCATCCGCAATGAACGTATCCAGCTTTCCTGATATAGCACTGTTCTGTTTGGTCAGACGATCCACCCATTTCGTTAGATTTTGGACTTTTTCACCCATACTCGTGACGATATCTTCAATACAAACTACCAGCCGTGGAATGATCAACCAGATCAGTACCACAATGATTGCCAAAAAGATCGCCATGGCAAAAGCTACCGACGCTGCCCGGATTTTCTGACACTGTTTGCGTGTCAGTTCTTTTGATTTTTGTCTGCTTCTTTTATATAAAAAACGTTCAAACCATTTCATGATCGGATTAAGCAGATATGCCACGATCACTCCTACTAAAATGGCCTGAAGACTCTGTAAAATCTTTTGGAAACCGGAAAATAATCCGTCAAATCGAAGTACCACAAAAAAGATTGCGATGCAGACCACAACTATCAAAATGACAGTCAGGCCAATCGCCAGATATGGTCGGATATCCAGATTTACTTTCTTTTTCTCCGGTTGTTTCTCAGTTGCAGTATGTTCTTTTTTTGTTTCTTCCTGCATGCTAAAATTGCCTTTCTAAAAATCTCCCAAACTCAATCGTGATAGCTGAAATAAGTATACCATACTTTTTCTGCACATAACAGAATTGTTCGCAAAAAAATCAAAAAGAATCCCGTTTCCAGGATTCTTTTCGTTTTTCTTTATCCGTTGTTTATACAATCTTAAGGATCTTTTTAATCTCTGTAATAATTGATCAGGCAGCCTTTCAGAATGATGGTTCTCTCATCCTCTGTCAGATCACCCATTTTCAGAGTAAACGGTTTTAATTCACCGTCTTTTACTACGTATGCTTCGATATCTGTCAGCTTGTCCTCGATGGCTTTGCGCACATTCGGTACAAACAGATAATCACCGTTTGCAAATGGGAGATCTCCTTCCGGAATCAGGAATGGAAGCATACCCCAGTTGATCAGGTTGGAACGATAACGTTTGGTTGCGTACTCGTTGGCAATGTTTGCCCATCCGCCTAATACTTTCTGGCAGGAAGCAGCCTGCTCTCTGGCAGAACCGTCACCCGGTTTTACTGCAAAAATCGTACTTCCGATACCGAAGTTCTCACGGTTCAGATCCGGGTATTTTGCCTTAATGGTCTCAATGACCGGTGCAAGCTCCGGAAGTGCCTCCGTCGGTTTCTCACCGGCGATTCTTGCTTTCTCTGCTTTCTGAACTTCTTTTGCCCGACCTACATATTCCGGATCCTTTCTGGACAGGGCGAACTCAGCCAGTGCCAGCGGATTGGAACGATAAGAAGATGTCTCACCGGACGGGATCAGCTCATCTGTTGTAGTAACCGGATCATGGATCTCAGATACCACTTTCAAAACCAGATTGTCTGTCAGTGCGCTCATTGCCGGCCAGTCTTTGATGTTTGGTCCGAATTTCAGTTCTTCGTTCGGATCAGCCACACCTTTGCTGTCAAATACACGGTTCTCATAAATTGTTTTATCAAAGAAATATTTCGGTCCTGTGTATTCTACATCCAGATCTGTAGCCGGTGTCAGATAACCTTTGTTTGCAGCGGTTGCAGCGATGGAACGTGCATCCATCAGTGCTACGGAAGCGATCTGTCCATTCTGCAGTTTGGAACCTTCACGGTTCGGGAAGTTTCTGGTTGTATGACGGATACTGAATCCGTTGTTATTCGGTGTATCACCGGCACCGAAACATGGTCCACAGAATGCAGTCTTCATAATTGCACCTGTCTCCATGATCTTAGCTGCGGCACCATTTTTTACTAATTCCATGTAAACTGGCATACTTGCCGGATATACGCTTAAAGTAAACTCATCCGGTCCGATGCTCTTGCCATTCAGAATGTCAGCAGCGGCACAGATATTTTCAAATCCACCACCGGCACATCCTGCGATAATTCCCTGATCTACATATAATTTTCCGTTGCGAATCTTATCTCTTAATTTGTACTCTACGGCTCCATCCAGACTTACTAACGCGTTTTTCTCAACTTCAGCCAGAATCTCTTCCAGATTTGCATTTACTTCATCAATGGTATAAGTATTGCTTGGGTGGAACGGCATAGCGATCATTGGTTTGATCTCGCTTAAGTTCACCTCAACACAGCCATCATAGTAAGTAACTGCTTCCGGTTTCAGTTCTGCATAATCTGCAGATCTGCCGTGAATATCATAAAACTCTTTAATTTTTTCATCTGTAACCCAGATAGAAGACAGACAGGTTGTCTCTGTGGTCATAACATCCACGCCGATACGGAAATCTGCGCTTAAGGATGCAACACCAGGTCCGACAAACTCCATAACTTTGTTATTTACATAACCATTTTTAAATACCGCTCCAATGATTGCCAGAGCCACATCCTGCGGGCCAACACCTTTCATCGGTTCACCGGTCAGGTAAATTGCTACTACACCCGGCATTTTGATGTCGTATGTTTTGCACAGTAACTGTTTTACCAGCTCCGGACCACCCTCGCCCATAGCCATAGTACCAAGGGCACCGTAACGTGTATGGGAGTCAGAACCAAGGATCATTTTGCCACCGCCGGCAAGCATTTCACGGGCAAACTGATGAATAACTGCCTGATGAGGCGGTACATAGATTCCGCCGTATCTCTTTGCACAGCTCAGTCCAAACATGTGGTCATCTTCGTTGATGGTTCCGCCAACTGCACACAGACTATTGTGGCAGTTTGTCAGTACATAAGGAACCGGGAATTTCTCCAGTCCTGACGCACGTGCTGTCTGGATGATACCGACAAATGTGATATCATGGGAAGTCAGCTTATCAAATTTAATCTGAAGCTGCTCCATATTTCCGGAAGTATTGTGTGCTTTCAAAATACGATATGCCATTGTACCGGTTGCAGCTTCTGCAGCGGTCACTGTTTTTCCTGTTTTTGCCGCAAGACATGCTGCAGCCTCCTGATTATCTTCGATAATCTCCGTTCCATTGAGCAGATATACACCATTCTCATGTAATTTTATCATGGTTCTGGCCCTCCTTAGAAAATTCTTTTTTACAAACTCTTAATTCCAATATTATAATAAGGCACAAAATAAAAAGCAAGTTTTTTCACTTCAACTCATTAAAGTTTCTGTTTATTTCTCACAGCGGCTTACCCATTCCTGCAATTCTTTCACATCAAAATACATTACGGAAAGTTTCATCCATCCATGGTTTCAGTTTCATACGCAAATCTTTTTCCAATAGTTGAAATCCGTTTTCTTTTGTATAACGAAATTCAAGAATGCTCCAGCATTCTTGTTGCGAGGTGCGCGTCATGCAATTGCATGACATACTTCAACTGCGCACCTCTGTAATCCTGCCGGAGGCTATATCAGATGGGGGATTGGCTCCCACCACTGATACTAGCTTGTTTCTCACCACCTATAGAGGTGGGAGTCATCTCCCATCTGATATACCTATTATTTTGTACATTTTTCAGGAGGAAACATCATGATAAATAAAGAATGGGAAGATTTTTTTGGCATTGAAGAAGCATCCGATCCTTCTTATATAGAAACCGATTTCAACATTAAGCAAAAAGATGCCGTTGCCGTCCTTGCTTCCTGCGTCAATGCAAATGGATGTGTCGATCTGAACTGGATGTGTGAAGCATCCGGTCTTTCACTGGATGAACTGATACACTCCCTGCATGGCGCGATCTATCAGGATCCGGAAGTCTATGATCTCTGTCGCGCGGACGATCAGGGATGGATGCTCAGAGCACAGTACCTGTCCGGTCACATTAAGTCCAAACTGGAAACTGCAAAAAGACTGAACCACAAATATGACAATCGTTTTGCCTCAAATGTTGCGGCTTTGAAGTCTATCATGCCTTCAAAATCAGACTTTGATGCCATCGGATTTTCCATCGGTTCTCCCTGGATTCCTAATGAGTATTATGAGGCATTTGCACCAGATGGAAAAGAAGGACGTGAATATAACGCGGAAGAAATCTATCAGATGCTAATTCACCAAAATCATGCAAATAGAATCTCTCAGATGCAGAGCAGACCGAATCATACAAATGGTGCTTCTCAGATGCAAGCGGATCAGAATAACACAAACGGAGTCTCTCAAATGCAAACAGATTCGAACAATGCAAATAAATCCTCTCAGATACAGACAGACAACGGGAAATCTGAAAAGAGTTCTTTTGACCGACATGATATCTGGCAGGGTATCTGCGATAAAATACAGCTTCAGGATAGCTGGAATAAAAAAATCCAATCTGCATTCAGACAGTGTGGTGATTCCACCGGAATGCCACAGCATGTCCGAACCATCGTACAGGATATTGCCCGACGCTCCGGTTTAAACTGGAAACAGATCCTTCATGATTTTTTACAGTCCGACACCTATGACTACAACTTTCTTCCCCCGGATCGAAGATATGCGTTTTCCGATTTTTATCTGCCTGCATACAACATGGATGAAGAACATCAGACTGCGGATGATATCTGGGTATGTATCGATACTTCCGGATCTGTTACGGGAGAAGAACTGACCTGCACGATGGCTGAGATTCTAGATGCTATGAGACAGGCAGGCTTAAAAGGAAGCATTTCCTTTTTTGACAGCAACATTACGGAGCCGGAACCCTTTGAATCTGAAAACGACCTAAAAAACCTGACCGCACAGGGTGGCGGCGGCACCAGTTTTCATATTATCTTCCGTTACCTGAAAGAGAAACTGTATCCGAATCTTCCACGGGCAATTCTTATTTTTACGGATGGATGTGCAAGATTTCCAGATGAAAAAGAGGCTTTCAATGTGCCGGTATTGTGGCTGATCTGCAAAGGTGGAAATGCGGATGTGCCATGGGGACAAGTAATCCAGTTGTAACGGCATTCTCCCCCGCGATTTAGCCTTTCAATCTTGTCCTCACGATGGTTCTTATAGTATAATTATTTTATATACGATTACGATAAAAGCACAAAGATATACTGTATTTCAGACGAAAACAAAAGGGGGATTCTTATGATTAACATTACATGGGGTAATCTTATGCCACCACGCTGTTCGCAGGCATACATTGTAAATTTTTTGCTGGCGCCTTCATTTTTTAATAACCCGGATTTGGGAAAATCGATTCAGGAGTCATCTTTTTATCAAAGAAAAGACGGTACGATTCTGGATGCGCTGAATAACGTTAAAGCCTTTCGCAGCAGATTATTTAACTTCGGTGACTCTCCCAAGACATCTGAGAAGCTCATCAATCTGCTGTTGTTGAAAACCAAACAGGACAATATCGCATATACACTGGATACTTTTCCAATCCGTCATGAATTTAAAAAGCAATGGAAATTTTTCCTCAAAGAATATTTTGGTGACCAATATTCCATATACCTTGAAGATTATAAAAAATATATTAATCTCTTCCTTGAGGACAATTACACCATTGAAGATTTTGAAGCTGAAGCTGACACGGATTTTTTTAAAAGAGTAAAATCCGATCGACGGGATTTTCAAAAAAACAAAATTACCATTCCTTATCACGGAAATGAAATTCCGCTTGGCAAACTGTTGCATTCCATAGAAGCTGCCGATTACAGTAAATCCCCCTTCCTTGATGAACGAAACAGCTCCGATATTTCCAGTGAGGATAATTTATTTTTTGAACGTCTGTCCACCTTATCCATCCTCGCCTGTGTCTGGATTATTTTTGCAAAAGTGGAAGAAAAAGAAAACAAGCAGATCACATCTGAAAGGAAAGACAAAAAGAATGTATATGCAGAGCTGATTGTACGTCTGGCTCCGATGATTTTTCCAACAGAGACCGTCAATACACTTTTTTACACCACTCCTGAAAATGATGGTTCGGATTTCATTGCAGACACTTTTGAAATCCCATCGGAAAAAACAGACACTGCTGAAGCCAGAAAAATGTTAGCTCCGGTTCCAGGCTACATTAACGCAAAGGCATTTACAGAAGCGGGCGAACTCTGTGAACAGGTATTTCAGAGCTACAAATACGCCTCCGACCCTGTCATGGCTGAGACTCTGACGTATCTGCATACCTGCTGTGTCAACGGTTATCCGGTTCCCAAAGCATTTTCATCCATCGAAGATATTGAAAAACAGGCATACTACTATGGCAGTATTTACAGCAGTCAGAAAAGAAATGATATTAAGGCGGCTCCTGTGCCTTCAAAGACAGTCACATCCGGATTTTTTACCGCCAACTGTAAAAATAAGATTTATGACTGGATAGAAAAAACCAAACCGGAAAGCTGGAAGAGTTCTGTCTCAAGTGTACCGGAATCAGCAATTTTACCGCATGTGCATCAGAGAATGCTGCTCATTCATGACGATTTTGATCTTAATCTGCAGGATGCCCTTAATGTTCTGGATCGTATCAAGAAAAATATCGCTACAGAAAAAGAAACAACGATCTCTGACTGGAAAAACTTCGAACTGTACATAAGATGTGATGAGGCGGAAGCTACTCCTATACTGGATACTGCCCTCAGTTATTTTACGGAAAACAATGAGATCAGATCTTCCGCAGATTTTTCTCTCATTAAAATTTATCTGATCGATGAAGCAAAACGAAGCGCGGATTACCTGTTTGCCAGACATCCTCTGTTTTATCCGCTCACTTTGCCAAAACGGAATGCGAATGAAATAGAAAAAGTCCAAAATATGCATCTGGTCATCTTCTCCGATAATCCAGATCACAACTATGCAAAATGGCTGATCAAAGAAGCCTTTTGGACCTTGCCGCGCTTATGCGAAAAAATCAATACCAAGATTTCCCTGATTTCTCCGCATGCTTCTGAAATTGCAGATTCCATTTTGTTGGATTGCCCGGGACTGGCTGATTTTTCTTATCATGTCAATCGCAATAAATCATACGCAGATACGGACAACGAATCCAAAAATATCCAGATTGATGATATTCCATTCCCGGAAATCTGGTATCAGGACACTTCCTTTTCAAGTCGTTCCATTTTGAACACCTTGAAAGATATCAGTTCTTCCAACGATTATTTATACTTCGTTGTGGACTCTGTTTCCGATGTAGGAAGCATCAAACTGGCAACCAGAATCCGGGAGCTTACGATCCGCAAATCGGTTCTGGACGGACGTATCAACAGTTATTCAAAGAAAAATTTTATCATTGCGGTTCACTGTACCGATCCGGATTATGCAGGTTTGTCCAAAGATCTGATCATTCCAAAGGAAACGGAGCATGCAAACAAATGGTTTAATAATTATAATTTTATTCCGTTTGCTTCTATCGCAGATCTGTATTCCTGGGATCAGTTAAACGGAGGTGTCATTGAAGAAATATCACAATGCGTTCATTTGCAGTACTGTCAGTCTTCTCAGCAAAAAGATGCCTGCTATGAGAATCTGAAATCATATTTTGAGCGATTATACAACCGTGATTCTTCCTTTTCTGCTGCCGTGAGCATGCCATACCGCTTATTTGAAGCAGGAATCACACCGACACCGGACTGGAGTTCCTGGGATATTCAGGATCCGGATGCCTGGTGGAATCCGGAAACACGCTCTCATATGGCAGAAACATATCTGGAAAAACTGACCGATACATCCGTGACAGATGCCAAGAATGAACATCCTTCGTTTCATCAGGATCTTGTCGAACAGCTTGCCAAATATGAGCAGATGCGTTGGTGCTGCTATCAGTTAACCCGCGGCTGGCTGCCAGTAGAACCATCTCAGGTATTGCAATATATCAATAGCGGTGTGAGCCGCCACACGTTGCAGATTGCGAAACTTCATCCATGTATCTGCTCCTGGAATGATCTGAAAACACTACAGGAAATTTTATCTGATGAAGCCAAAAGAGAGATCTGCACCAGCAAGAATATTGATACCTTAAGCAAGGAAGAACTTATACCGTTATTAAATCCAAAATTTGCAAAATATTTTTCCTATGAAAAAGATTATTCGTATTTTCAGAAACTCAACTATGAAAATATTGAAAAAACAGCGGATATATTGACGAATCAATGGCACACCGACCAAGCTTTTTGATTCAGAGAAACCAGAGAGATAAAGCACAAAGGCAGGTATAAAATGATATCAAAATACAAAAACGTAGCTGTTATTTATGGTGGAAAAGGCAGAAATTACGCCGAAGCACTTCACAAATCCATTTTAAAAATATCAGATGAGGAACGATATCCCATCTGTTCCAAACTCATTATGGAAACAATTCTGACCAGTGAATTGCTCTCAGATGTAATGGAATTATTCAGACAAAGTGAATTTTGCGTCGGTTTTCTCACCGCGGATGATGTCGTATTATCAGAAAATCAAACATATCGTCTGAGACAGAATGTTGTATTTGAACTCGGCATGGCACTGATGCAGATAGGACGCGAACGATGCATTCTGTTAAGTGATTTTGACAGCAGAGCTGCCGGTTTTGAACTTCCTTCTGATATGAACAGTTTAGAGATCAGACAATTTGATCCTGATGATATCAACAAAGTAATTCACGATGCGATTGAAAAAATTCTGCAAAACAGCAAAATATCCATTGTATCTGAAACTTGTTCAGAACTTATCCCGCAATATGATAATCTTCTGACCCGTGAAACCTATTACATAAACCACGAAAACTTATTTTTAAGTAAACAGGCCCGTATGGTAAATGGAAGCAGCAACTACTTTCAGCAAATATTAAGACAGTGGTATGAGGAATGTTCCTCATTATACCATTATGATGAAAAATGCATTTATTTACTGGAAAGACTGTGTTTCCTCCCGCTTTTTGGCTATACACAAGAAGTAAATACATTCATGAAAAAGGTTGCTGACCTTGCATATGATTACAAGATATGGGATATCAATTATTATCATCATAACGTGGAATTACTGAATTTTGTAAGAGATCTTGTGCAGGGTGTGATCGAATATAGCCACATTAAAACGCTGAAAATTCCAGAAAAAAGTACTGCTTTTAAAAAAGTACTGGACAATTTTCTTGCGCAAAATATACCAGAATATGATAGCTGTAATCCTCTGATCCTGCTTGTATATTACAATTATCTTGGCTTGACATATTTAAAACTTTCAAAGGCTCAGGAAGCAAAAGTAGCTTTTGAACAGGCTTCACAGTATGAAAGCCGGGTGGATATGTCCATGCAGATCTGGGGTGGCTTTCTATATTACAATATGGCAAGAACCTGCGTATTACTTGGTGACCTGAAAAATGCAAATACGCTGTTCAAAAAAGCAATTCGCATCCGGGAGCGCTGGTTAAAAGTGACCTCTTTTCATACAAAAATAAGAAACGCTTTGTCCTTTGAATACTTCCTTGCAAAACTTTCTTATCTTGAAATGTGCGACGAAAATGGGCTCCTCACGAAAGCAGAAATTCAGCAGGAATATGCACTGCTTGAAAAAGAAATCGATAGCTACAGTGAAGAAGACAACAGTATTGAAACCTTAATAGAGATCCGCAAACGGTTAAACAAAAAAAGACAGGATCTAACCAAAGAATAGCTGTATTCTATGAAGAAAATTCAAGAATGCTCCGGCATTCTTGTTGCGAGGTGCGCGTCATGCAATTGCATGACATACTTCAACTGCGCACCTCTGTAATCCTGCCGGAGGCTATATCAGATGGGGGATTGGCTGTCACCTGATATAATTTGGCATCTGAAATAAGAATGGTTTCTCATCCTGTAAGGAAACAACCGCCTCTCCAATACCAAGATTCATTAACTGCCATTCCTCCACGGTATGACCTTCCCGCTGAACATTTAAGTTATTCTGTTGCGCACTGATACTGTGGTTCTGATAATTTTCGCCCAGACGGTTTACGACAAACTGACGCGTATCATAGTCACACAGCTTGAAGGAAATCAAATTCTGGAAAGAGGAAAGCACGTTGTCCGCACCGGCCTCTCCATATATCTCCCGAATTCCTGCGATGTTTTGAAGGCCACACATTACGCGTACACCTGCATCTGTTCCGGAAGGCGATCTGCCAAAGTTTACGCTATTCGCAAGATGATCCAGACGTGGAAGCAACAGTGCTTCATCAAGAATCATGTATTTATTTCCCGTGTATTCTGATCTGCCATCCAGCGCATTTGCAAGCGCCCGGTCAATCAACATTCCATACATAGGTGCGATCAGGTTTCCTTTTCTCAGATCGTACTCTATAAAAATCACCTTTCGTTTTCCACTGTTCATGATGTCACGCATGGAAAATTCACGGGCAGGATCTGCCTGTGCAAACGGCCCGATAAACAGTTTTCGGATCATTGCTCCAAGGTAACTCATTACACCCTGTGTCTGATTTCCTTTGTTGCCGATGTAATCCAGACAGCTTTTCAGATCTTTCACACTATCTTCTTCAAAAATCTTTCGCAGATCATCTACTGTTTTCTGCTGAAAGAAATCCACCAGCTCACGATTATTCAATTTCGATGGATCCGACTGCCAGTAAGTACGCATCAGGTAAATCATACCTGCCGCAAACATCTGTGCTGCCATTGCCGGAAAAACCGGCTGGATCTGGCTGTCCATCGTCTTTGACAACTGTAGTGCCAGCTCAAAGGCTTCATCATCTGATTCTGGCGTGTACACTAATCTGCCATTGATTGCCCGCGGCATAACCTCTGCAAACAGATTGTGGTAACTGGTAATATTTCTATAAGTATCTCCGACACCGATCACGATTCTTTCATTCACTGAAACGTAAGAACCAAATTCCCGCAAATAATCGCCCTTTGGATCAAAGATAACCATTACTTCACCATCTTTCAGGTTTTTCAGAATTGGTTTCACAAGCCAGTTAAAACAGGTTGTTTTTCCACTTCCGGGTGCACCGACCACCAGTAAACCGTATGCCAGCTGTCTCTTACTAAATCCCCATACATTTCCATTCTGAGGATTCTGAAATGTCACAAATGGATGATTGGCTGGATCTGCCGTCCATTCCGGCACCGGGTTTTCATCAATTGTCTGACCTAAAAGTGTCTGTGTGTATGCTCTGCTATTTTTCGTTCCGTTCATGGAAGTTGCAATTTTTTTTCCTACAAAATCATATGCCATAATTGTTTGATACCTCCTTATCCTTACAGATCAAGTCCATCATCGGCTCCTTCGCCGCCATCGATACCATCATCTACAGATTCGCCTTCGTTTGACATTCCCGTGCCACCGGCATGAGCAGCTGCGGAATCATCGATGATACCGCCTTCCTGTAGATTACTTGTTCCAACGGATGACTCGCTTTCACTCACCGTTTCGGTAACCTCATTACTTTCCACCGATGTCGCTGCTGTTCCCTGTGACGCCTGAAATGCCTCCACAGAATTCAGATAATTTTCACTCATCTGTGCCGTAGACGTAATTGCATCTTCCTGCGACATGGTCGGATCATTCAGTGCATGCTGATAATATGCATTTACCGAATCTCTAAGACTCTGATTGTATTCATCCAGTGTTACCGGTTTTGGATCAAATCCCACTTTTGTTTCCTCCTTTGTATCTACATTCGCTGATTCTATTTTGTCTGCTTCCACTTTGTTGTAATCTGCATTTTGTAATTGCATGGTACGATAACTTTCAATCATCTCTGATTTCATTGCTTCCTCGGTGCGTGCATCCGCAGGGACGTTCGTTTTAAAGTATTCATTCTGCAAAATCTGGCTGACATCTTTTACAAAATTTGGATTTTGAAACAGTTCTATTGCTTCCCGTTCCCGCGCCTGATATCCATTCATCTGCACAGATTTTTCATATGTCGAAAAAGAGTTTTCTGTGCCAAATTTTGAGGTAATCTGACCTAGTATGGCCGCTGTCTTGTTTTCCGAATTCAGATATGCGTCTCGCTCCGTCGGCTCGAAATAGTAAAAATAATAACCGGATGGCGTGACGCCCAACACATATTGAGAACCAAGCTGGTATGTTCCGTCTTTTAGAACCGCGCTGTATGTAAAATCATTTGCCATGTACTCTTTTGCCAGATCCGTATCCGGTATGATAATCGTACCGTTAATGATCTGTTCCTGAAAGCAATGCTCGTCCTCATGTAACACGGTGTTAAGAGCCTGAACATTATAGTCGTCCATCTGATGATAAAAAGTCTGACCGTTATATTCCAATGTTTGAATCCCGCGTGTTGCCATATCGCGATTTACCGTAATATAGCCATTTGCCGCGTTGCCGCTTTCTGTTGCCGGAAGATCTGCAAACTGTACCTGCGGTGCGCCAACCATGCCTTTTTCCAGAGCATCGCGGTTTACCGTCTCCTGTAATAAATCCAGTTTTTCAGAGTCCTCTAATCGGCTGTAAATAGATTCCCGGAACATAGCATAGAGCTGGCCGTTATTTAACCTTGCATATTGCGTCGGATGGTATCCAAATCCACTGTTATTGCTGTTCATGGCTGGCTACCTCCGCATTTCCCAGATTGCGGGCTCTGCCTGCTTTGTTTCACCGTTTACTACCATTTGCATTAAGCGAAAGGCACGAAGAAAGTCACGATTGCCCCAGATGTAAAGAATCATCGGCAGTGAGTAACCATCTACGAAAATGTCTGTCAACGGACGTTCTTCCACCCACTCATAAACGTTTTGCACCAATTGCTCCGGGCAATCCAGCTGTATCTGTGCCGCTTTCTCAAATGCTGCCTGTTCTGAAATGCCATATTCTGTTTTGATCTTTGCGGCAAGTTTTTGTGTGTCTATCTGTTTCATAGCATTAGCCTCCTTTCTGATATATTTTTGTCTCTCATTCATTGCTCTAGCTAGCTTCCAAAATAACGGGCTTAATATGCTCCTTCCAGCACTCTTGGATCTTATCAATATTTCCTTTAAAACTTCCTGCCACAAGCAAATCACCAGTTTCTGTAAGGGCCGCTATGCTGCCGGAAGGACTGCCTGCCAGTGCAAGGATCTGACTCTGTTCTGACCACTGTGAAACCTGTGATCTCCCGCGATCAAGAAACGCTGCACACGATCCTGCTACTTTTATCTCACCGTCTGCTGTTAATCCATAGAAGAATGCATTATCTGCGGTAAGTACCAGAATATCCTTCCAGTTTTCTACCTCACGTCTGGTATTTTCCTTTCCACAGAAACAAACGCTGCCATCCTCTTTCACACCTGCAATGCAATCTCCAGAAACAGCAATATCTGTGATCTTCGACCATTTGCGAAGCTGTTCCTGCACTTCTTGTCCACAACCGCTGGCTCTTACTAATCCCTCTGTATCTAAGCCGACAATGCTGTGTTTTCCTGCAAAAAGCTGTTTCATATTTTTCCATGTCAGAACATCCTGTCGGGCAGAACCTGCCGCTACAACTTCACCGGAAACTGTAATGGCATAGGTACAGTTTGGAGCTGCCAGAACAGATGTTATATCTTTCCAGCTATCGGTATCTTTCTGACCGTAACCATTGTCCTCTCCAAACATTTTTACAGAACCGTCTGTATAAAGTACTGCGTAGTTTCGCTCGCTGGCTGAGAATCCTTGTACACCCTCCTCTTTCTGAAAATCTCCATTGCTATGTATCAGATACAGCTGCTCCTGAAGATATGCGGTGCATCCGCCCGCTGCCCAGAAGCGGGCAGCAAGGTTTTTGCGTTTTTTATTGGTCAATTTCTGTTTTTCCTCTTTGACCTGTTCGGACCATAGATCGTAACTTTCTTTATCGGAAAACTGTGTTACAAAAGCCAACGGGAATCCACATCCGCTGCAACTGTATGTATTTGCTTCTTTTGCTTTGCCACAAACCGGGCAACGTTCTTCACTCATAATCTGAAACCTCCTCAAACGGTTCTAAACGATTACATTTTCTAAAATATATTTTACTGGAAGCACATAGTTAATTTCCTCAACCAGATTGCTGTCTCCCTCAGTCTGGCTTCCACAAAGGATTCCTATGATGGTCCCGTCTTTCTTTGAAAATACCGGAGCACCGGAGCATCCACGCTTTGCCTCCATATTGGCATTGATACGGCTCAGACCGCCTTTTCTCTGAATGGATGAGACAGAGCCCTGAAACAGACTTGCATCCAGTCCGTCCGAACTGTCGCTTAAACGGCTCCCGAAAGGATAGCCCCAGAGATAGATGGCTTCACCCGGAAGTGTCTCCGCATAGGCTGCTCTTAACGGCAGCGGGGAATAGTTTTCATCTGTTGGGATTTTTAAAATGGCAGCGTCCAATTTTGCATCGGACCAGCATACTTTTGCCTTTCTCCATACTGCTTTTTCGCCATCCTGTGCTTTTCTTACCCGTACCTGAATTTCTTTTGCTTTGTCAATGACGTGGTTACAGGTCAGGATATAACCGTCTGTTGTGATAATGGAACCGCTGCCATTTGATACAGAGCGTCCTCTTTTCGTACGGATGAACACAACGCTTTTGGTCTGATCCATATATTCTTCCTCGTACTTAAAGTTCTCTTTCGGAAGACCTAAGGTATCACCTGAAATCTGAAATGCCTCTTTTTCTTCTGTAACTTTCTCAGGAGCATCTTCCAAATACTCGCGATATTGTTCCGGAATATGCTCCGGTGTGTAATAGCTGCGGGTTTCACCGGTCGCCTCATCTACGCGGTTTACCGGGTTTTTCGTCCAGGTCATACGCATGCTTTTCTCAAGATTTTCTGCTTCACGGGCGTTAGCGAAATGTGGCAGATCGGCTGCGATCATATTTGTAAAAATCTTTTTGACCTGTTCCTTCATATCGTCCTCCAGATAAAATTTCTTGTTCTGACACATATGTTCAAAAATCCGTAACAGTTCTTCTGCTGTATAATCCGGAATCAGGTAATCTCCACCGAATCGTGAATAGAAGCCCGGATTACTGTCAAGAAATGTATTCATTTCGGCAGGGTATCCGGCTGCAACGATGGCAAATTCACCCAGGTGATCCGTCATCTGCTCCAGAATCGTATCGATTGCTTCCTGTCCAAAGTCATTTCCGGAATTTTCGCTGCGTTTGAGCATGTATGCCTCGTCAATGAAAAGCACCCCTCCCATTGCACGTTCAATGACCTTGCGCGTCTTGATGGCAGTCTGCCCAACATATCCTGCGACAAGCTCGGCTCTTGTGACTTTGACCACATGTCCGCGCGGTAAAAATCCTGCTTCCTTATATGCTTTTCCGATGAGCTTAGCGACCGTTGTTTTTCCGACACCGGGATTTCCACGTAAGACCATGTGCAGATTCAGATCATCCAGTAAATCTTCACGCCCGGACTTTTCTGCGTTTTCTCTCAATTCCAGTAAGTTTTTCAATTTTTCTTTGACTTCGGAAAAACCAACCATGCTTTCAATTTCTTCCATGGCAGATCTTGTATCTTCCTTTTTCAGAGGTGTTCTTGTATAGCGAACCATATCTGCCGGAATATCTGCACCGGTCAGTTCACATTCTTTTGCATGTTCCCGCACATAGTCTTCGCCATGCACGCTGATCAGACGATTCATCTGAGCGTCTAAGCTGGCCGGAAGGAAGGTATTACGAATAAAACGTGCGTTTCCAAAATCTTTTTCTTTTCCGTGAAGCTTGACATATCTGGTCAAAGCGCGAAGTGCATATTCTCTGTACTCTGCATCTGCTTTCATTCCCTTCGCCTTCAGCATTCCCATCAGGATTTCTGTTAACTCCTCTCCTGTGTAATTGTCAAAGCGAATGGTCTGTGTGAACCGGTCCTTATAGCCCGGATTTTGTTTGAGCAGATCTTTCATCTCATCCTCGTAACCGGCAACAATGACACAGAGTCTGTCGTGATTGTTTTCCATATAAGGGAGTAAAGCACCTAAAATATTCTCTCCACGGCCTGTTTTATCCTGCTCTAACAGATATGCTTCATCAATAAACAGAATGCCGTCCAATGCTTTTTTCGCAACTTCGACAAAATTACCATTGTTTTCTCTGTTAAATACCTCGTTCATCAAATCTGTAGCTGTGTATTCCACCACATGACCTCGTTTTAACATCCCAAGGTTTCTCATAATCTGACCAAAATAACGGGCTACGGTTGTCTTTCCTGTGCCGGGATTACCAATAAAAATGTAATGTCCGGGATCACTCTGTCGTCCGCTGATCATTCGGTTACGAATGGTATTCACCATTTCCTTTACATTAGCAAGTCCCACCATATTCTGAAGGTTTTCTAACACTTTTTTACGTGATTCAGAAATAGGCTGTAAATGTTTCTCGAACTCTTTTGGAATATGTCTGATATCAAGGATGCCGTATTCAATATCATTTTCACGGATGGTTTCTTTCGCTGCATCGTTACTGTATGACCGGCCCATATCATTGATGAGGTTTACAGCTTCCCTTGCATTTCCCCACTCTTCCGGATCGGCTGTTTCTACCCAGTTTTCACAGAAATCCGGAAGCAGGTTCTCCAGCTCCTCTGAAAAACGGAAGTGCTGTTTCTTCGCATGAAATTTCAGGATTTCGCACATTTCAGAAGGTGCGTATGGCTCGATGTTCATTTTCAATTTAAAACGGCTTGCAAGTCCCGGATTCGATTTGATAAAGACCGCTGTCTCTTCTGGGTATCCCGCTGCCACAACAACAAATTTGCCTTTGTACTCGTCCATTAATTTGCAAAGGGTATCGATTGCTTCCTGACCGAAATCAGCTGCGCTATGATCCTTACGTTTGAGGGCATAGACCTCATCTATAAAAAGCACACCGCCCATCGCTTCTTCCACTTTCTGTCTTACCAGAAGTGCAGTTTGTCCGACATAACTTCCAACAAGTGTCGAACGATCTGCTTCCACTACATGTCCACTTTCCAGGTATCCCATTTCAAAGAATAACTGGGACACTAATTTCGCTACTGTGGTCTTGCCAACTCCCGGAGGGCCTGTGAGCACAATATGCAGCATCTCTTTTTTCTCATTTGGATTATCCAGGTCCGGCTGCAATCTGGATGCCGTCAGATATGGAAGTGCAGCCAACGGTGAACGGTCTTTTGTTTCATAGGATGCCAGTGTTTTTTTGACCATTGCCATACCGATCAGATTGTTAAGCTGTTCTTTTGCAGATTCCGGTTTTTTCATGTCAAGCAATTCATAGCAATTATCTTTATCCAGTAGTTTTTTCTTTTCAAATCCAAGGAGTCTTGTGTACAGTTCCTTGATACGAACCGGCTGCTCACTTAACTGCAATGCCTGATGAAGTGCCACGGCGACTTCGGTCAGTTCACTGAGGCGAAGCTTCAATCCGTAATTCATCTTCATATACATAAGCATATTTTTCAGTTCGATGGCATTCGGGCCGGGAATATTGATGATATTCGCGTCTTTGTTTTCTGCGTTGATTTCTCTCACTTCATAGATGTTGGCCAGATCTTTGTCTGTGTAAATGAATACCATGATATTCTGATTTTCACTTCCAAGACGCTCATAGCCCGCAGTAAGAGAATGAAGCGGATCGGAACCAAACTCCTGCAAAAATGTGGTCGGATCGTTGATCACAACTGCGGTTTTGATTGCCGCATTATACATGTAAGCATCCATCTGACGTTTCACAAAGGTGTTATCTGTCATTCCAAGATGTAATGGTCCTCCATCGGCGTTTTTTACCAACACTCCGGAATGTGCACCGACTTTCCAGCTCTGGTTTTCAACTGCTGTATCCGCCGGCTCCTGCTGTACAGCACCTTCCTGTGGCATATCGGACGGTGGTGTGGTATCTGCTGCAGCACTCCCCATACGATGTGCATTCCGTCCACGTCTTAATCCTTTTTGGAGGCGCGGTTCTGCCGAAACACCTGCATTTGCTTTGCCTGGACTGTCTTCCTTCGTCGTCTTGGTTAATAATTTAAAGGATTCATCATCATAACAATATAACTTCTGATCATTATCAAAAAATACAATACGTTCATATCCGTTTCTTTTGAGTTCCTGCCAGATTGCCTGCTCAATGTTCATTTTTATGCCGCTGTCCATATAAAACTCGTCTGCCGTCTTGCCGGTAATAAAAAACAGACGTTTCCATGAATTTTCAGCCGAAAAATAACTCGTATTTGCCATTGTCCAATTCTCCTTCTCTATCGATCCTTCTCATCCGTATATTGTTTCGCTTACTTGGCAGAAGTTACAGGTGTTTTCTGTGTACGTCTTACACGTGATGTCACAGCATCTGTCTGCACTGCTCCCACCGGTTTCGTCGCTCTCACTTTCTCATCGCCACGCTCAACAGCTGTCATATCACTCACTCTTGCTACTTCCTGTGGTGTACGATCTCCATAACGACCGGAGCATGCGGAGAAAGAGCATCCCTCCAGACCGGCGCTTCTGAGCTTTTCTGCGACCTCCTGAGCAATGCGGTCTCTTGTCACCGGATTGTTGTCGGCATTTCCAACAATGAGTTCAATGTGATTCGTCACTACGCCACCCTCGTCCGGAATCGGTGTGATCACAACTGCCACCTGATCACGGGTGACCGGATTCTGAAAGAGTGCATGATATTCTTCGCGGTCTTCTCTGGCAAAAAATTCACCATCCGCATCCATCATCTCGTAGTTATCGTCCAAAATAGCACCTATCTTGGAAGCTGTTTCATAACGGCTTACCGACATCGCAACATTGATGTGTGCTGCGTTTTCAAGCAACAACAACTGTTCCTGCAAAGAATGAAGTTCTTCCTCTGCCTCCTGAAGCTGTGGCAGTTTCATTTCCTCCGCATGTTCTAAGGAAGCACGGACAGTCGCAATCTGATTACGCAAAATAGTCAACTGTCCAAACGTCCAATAATCAATGCCGTTGTTGTACTGGTAAGTACCCTCTTCTGTATCAATCTCATAGACTCTCTGTTCTGCCTCCTCCAATGCTTCCAAAAGCTGTCTCTCTCTCGTGCGGACACTGTTGTATTGATAGTTCCACTCCAATGCGGCCAGTGCAAGCTCCTCTTTCATATCCATTGCACCGTAAAAGGCTTCGCGTCCTGCGGTAATTGCTGACTGATATTGACCGCCTTTTACATCATCGCCTGCCTGACGGATCTTGCGATCCAGAAGTCCGATCTTGCGGTCATCTAACAACTGAGGCTGAAAGGTCTCACGGATCTGTGTTACCATGCGTGCCGCTTCCTGTGCCCAGTATACTGCCAGTTCACGGTCTCCCATTTCACGCTCTGCGATCTGCTGAGCAAGTGTATTGACGTTTCTGTTTACCTCATTGATCTGACCTTCCAGTTTGCTGCTTACCTGAGCCAGTGCACGGGAAGCTTCTTCTTTCTGTTCACGGATTTTCTGATCTGTTTCTTCACGAAGCAGTGAGATGCTTCTTCTCATTTCACGACGATTGCGGCCAATCTCTGCCTGAAGCTCCTGCTGCGCTTCCTGATGTTCTGTCTCCAGGCGCTGAACCTGCTGTCTGTGCTGGCGCTGCATTGCCTCAATTTTGTTATTCTGTAAACGCTCGCGTTCTTTTACCTGTGCATCCAGGCGCTGTACTGCCGCACTCATCTGACTCACTTTTCTGTCGGCTGCCTGCTGTTGCTGACGAATCTGACGTGACAGACGTTCGTTTTCTCTCTGTACACGGCGTAACACATTCTCTCTTTCTCTTCTCAATGCATCACGCTGTGCGCTTGTGCCATTCAATTCTGCTGTCAGCCTCTCAATTCTATTTCTCTGCTCTCTGATCTGTCGCTGTTCTGCTGTCTCGTAATAACTCATATTTCTGTCTCCTTTTCTAATGAGTGGTACTCTGGTTAAAATCCGATCTGTTTTACTTTTTTAAACATATTTTTGGGTGGTACTCCGACGATTCTGATTTTTTCCTCCTCGTAAAACATTTCTATTTCTGCGGGCTTTGTTCCAATCTGTTTTGCGTATTCTGCATATCGGTCTGTCAGTGAAATGGCACGCTGATTGGATGATCCTCTGAGGTTTTTGGAATCGTTTAATTCATCTATGTACGGACCATCCACCAGCAGGTCACATTGTTCCAGTAACAAGTTGTAATCCGGGTTATCTGCCTCCTGAAGTTCTTCAAGGGTAAATCCGGTGTAGATCATCACGCCCAGATCTGTTTTCTTTCGAACTTCCTGAATTAAGTCTGCCAGTGCTTTCGCCTGTAAAAACGGCTCTCCTCCGCTGATTGTCAGTCCATGTCTGCCGGACTGTAAAATCTCCTCTGCCAGCTGTTTCGTATCTGCGAAAAAACCACCATTCATCTGCTGACTTGCCGCTGTCATACATCCCGGACAGCTGCGGGGGCATCCCTGCGTCCACACGACAAAACGTGTGCCAGGTCCCAGTTTTGTTATTCCATCTCGTTTCGCATGCAACTGAATCTTCATAGCTTTATACACTCCCTGCCTTTCTTCTGGTTTCGATTTTATTTTGCAGCTCTGCCACATCCTGACTGACATTTTTCAGGAAACGGTCATAGTCTTTCATTAACTGTTCTGACTGCTGATTCATTGCTTCCAGCTTATTGGAAAAACTTTCAACGTTGACATATCCATCCTCACGAAGTGCATCCTGAATTCTCTTTAATTCTGTCTGATAAGCAGACAATTCAGCATAAGAATCTTTTGCGTTTTCCACGTTACGAATCATCTTCTGCATATCTTCCTCAAATGCAGCGTGAATACCCGCCATCATTTCTGTTTCTTTCTTGTCAAACATACTTTTGTTTGTGACATAAAAAGCATTCATTCTCTTTGAAATTCCAATGTATCCGGGATAAATATTGTCGAATGTCTCTGCTGTCATCTCCTCGGTCAAAGCATTTTCCGCTTCCCGTAATAATGCGGAACAAGTTGCCAGAATAGATACAACCGTTTCTTCTGTATCATCTTCCAACGCAAACAGCTTTGCCTGTCGCTCTAACTGACGTTTTAATAATTCACGTTTCTGTACATTCATCTGTCTCTCACCTTCCTGTTCTCTGTTTTGTCCGATCAGCTACTGTTCTAAACGAATAGAGTGTGTCATCTCGTCTGCATCTGAAGCGGTATGTCTGCGAACAAGCAAGGTATCTGTTCCCTCCTGTTTTTCCAGTCCCAGATCCAATAATTCCAACGGCTCCGTCAACCATGTATCCGGAAGTGTGTATTCCTTTTTCTCATCGTCGATACGAAGCACGATGGAACTCTTTGGACGGAACAAAACGGGTTCCAGATAAGACACTTTCTGCATGCCCTGACCTTTTTCTGCTAAAAGTAAAAATGATTCTGACTGGCTATCCGGATCAAAAACAACCAGCTTATAGGTATGGCGTGCAGCGTGTTTGTCTTTTTCTAAGTTCATGCCGCTTTCTACAATCTCTGCATAGGAAACGTCCAATCCTTCATTCAGGAAACGTTCATCCGGAAGCATGGAGTCCGCGGAAAAGAAATTTCTGATCTCATACATTACCCAGAACAGATTCTGTGCCTGTCCCAGAACAACAATTCCTGTGTCTGCCAATGTTGCTTCATCAATCTGTGCTTTAATCCGGTTCATAAGGTTTTTCAGCATTTCTTTTACCGGCTGCATTGCGTTTTCGAATGCAGCACAGGTAATCTTACTTTCGGGAAACTGATATAATGTCTTATTTACTGTGCGGTCAGAAAGAAAATAATTACGCATGATATTGTCTGCCCTGGAACGCTGTGACTCCAGTTCAGAAACAATCTGTTCTCTTTCGGTTCCACCTGCCAGTTTCTGTAAATTTTCGATACAAAGATCCCATAAATCTGTCTGTGTGGTATCCCAGTTATGAATCAGCTTTGTCTCTTTCTGATCACAGGTACAAAAACCTGCGGAGCACTGCTCCAGATCCAGAATCAGATAATTTCTTTCCTTTGTAACTTCTGTCTGTGCGGTTGTATTTTCATATGCATACATTGCCGCCGCTTCGTATTTGGAAATATGTTCTGCATCCATGTGTTATTCCTCCTTACTCATCTCAACCTTGACAACTGCCGGCAGCACCACATCGTCGTCAACCTGATCTGCTGCTTTTCTTGCCACACCAGGCACGATACAGGTAACAACGTGTCCACCGGTGCAATCCGCTTCGTTTTCAGGAAGATGCCACAAAGCGTCATACATCTCACCTGCTTCCGGGTAATATACATACATGTCTAATCCATGAAGGGAGCTCTCAAAACGATGTAAAAATGTAGATAATGTTTTTTTTAATTTCTCCAATTCTTTCAGCATATTTGTTGATGTGTCTTCTGCAAGGAGTTCCATACGGATCAGTGGATCTACATTCACCAGACGGTAAAGCTCCTGAAAATTCTGTGCGATCGGCTCATACTCCACCGGATATAATGCTTTCTGCCAGGAATGAATGTTTGTGTAAAAATCTGACTTCGCATTCTCAAGCTTCTCGATGTTGTCCTCCAATGCTGCAATAAACTTTGCCTGAACAATATTTGTATTTGCACACATCTCATCATGAATCTCAGCCGCACGTTTTTCTTTTGCAAAATAGTTTTCTAACCACTGTCTTACATCCATATCCACTTCTCTCTTGTAACAGATCTGTCTGCTGTTCAGATATTCATCCAGACTTTTTTTTCTCATATCTTCACTTTTATCGCGCTGTTCTCTCTCCTTACGTACTTCCTCCTTTGCTTCATTTCTGATTTTTTCTGCTTCCGCCTTCGCTTCGTTAATCAGCTTGTCTGCCTCTGCTTTTGCCTCGTTGATTACCTGATACTTGATCTGTTCTGCCTGTACCTCCGGATTGATTAACATAACTTTTACCTCTCTGAGTTCCTTGGTCATCTCTGCCAGCTTATCTAAGATATTTTTCTCATTTGTTACACCGCCATAATAATTTCCAAATGCCATTTTTCATTCCTCCTTCTCTTCTATTCATCTGTCAGTTTTTTCCACTCATCTGTAGTTGATTTTGTATAATGTTCGCCGTTATCACTATGGATATCTACCTGCACTCCGTAGTTTTCCTGTGCTGTTAACGTTAAGTTGTACTTTGTTCCTTTTTTTACGTGAAATGGAATCCAAACAATGCCGTCACAGTTGTGTTCTGCATCTGTCTCCAGCACCTGATTCTTCTCTTTGGACTGGAAAACCTTGATCACAATTCTGGATGACTGGCTGACAAATGAGATGGGTTCTGAGCGGAACGGTCTTGTCTGTCCACTGGTTACCAGAAAACGAATCTCGCCTTCCAGCTTGCCTTCTGATGGATACCAGATGCCATAGCAGCGGTCGGTCTGCTGCTCCAGTACTGGATTTGTATTTTTCACATTGTCGTCTTCTTCCTCTGTAACCGGTTTTTTTTCTTCTGTTTCTATTTCTTTGTTTTCCGATTCCTCCTCTGTATCTTCCTTATGTGCAACGCCATCGCCATATCCAAAGCGTGATGCACCAGCAAAACGGGATGCACCGAAAGACACTGCCTCACTCGGTCTGTGCATGATGATCGGATATTTATCTTCCACCAGTTTTTCCAGACTTGCGCGGATCATAGGAACTTTGCTTCCGCCGCCCGAAAGAACGATTGCATCAATTGTGATCCCTTTTTCTTCCGCTTCCTCCAGCATCTTCTGCACGACTTCCAGCGTCTGAAATACCAGCGGCTCGCTCAGCTTTTCAAAGCGTTCTCTGGTAATCTCCACCTCACAGTATTCATTCTGCTGATTCATGACAGATGCCAAATAAGAGTTATCGTCTGTCAAAGCAATTTTTGCCTTGACGGCTTCACGCATGATTTCCGCTCTCTGGATCTCATTCTGAGGTTCAAATCCATACTGTTTCTGCAATACAGATAAAAGTTCCTGATATAAGACGTTGTCAAAGTCTTTTCCACCGACTTCCTCCAGTCCGTCTTTCGCATGCATTTTGTACGGAGTTCCCTCACTTTGAGCCGTCACGATAGCAGTATCGAAGGTCCCATGTCCTAAGTCATATACCAGTACCGTAAACTCATTTTTCTTGATGCGGATCTGCTCCGGCGCAATATGCTGCATGTAATGGAGATAATCGATTGCTACTGCTGCAGGCTCCGGCAGTCTGCTCAACACCTGAATCGGTTTTCCATTTATCTCAACCTTTCCCAGATTTTCCTGCATGATTTCCAACACAGGCACATTGTCGGCAAATGCTGCAGGGAATGTGAACACCACGTCATAAACCGGTGGAATGCCTTTATTTGCAAGCTCCTTTTCTGCCAACACAAGCAGATCATGTGCTGCTGCCGCATAAATGTGACCTGCCTGTACCGGTCTTTCAATTCCCGGAATCTTAAGTGTGAGTTCCGGCAAACGGGTTTTTGCCGCATACACAAGCTGCTGTGGGGTTCTTGCGTATTTCTGTTCTGCTGCTCTGCCATCAGAAAAGACATCGATCTGTTCTCCATTCGGCGGCTTCACATAGGCCGTTGTTGGCATTCCCTGTGTGGAAAGGGAAGCTGGAAGCAGCGGAATCGGATCGTTCTTCGGGTTTTCCAACAGGGATACATAGCCGTATCCATTACCAATGTCCAATCCTAATACTCTGTTTTTATTCTCTGATTTTTCTGATCTGGCCATCATTTATCCTCCCGTTTTTATGATTTACTAAGATTTTTCAGTTCCACAGTACTCTTGATCGGTTTCTCCGGGTGATCTGCCTCTCGCGCTTCAATCGTCAGTACTCCCAATTTATCAATACAAAGGCGGCTCTCGTTGCGGGTGCCTTTCGGGACTTCTCTTCCATGATCCAGAGAGACTTTCATGATCTCGGTGTAATCCTCTGCCACCTGTTCTGAATCCGGATGTGCCTTATTTGCTTCGTAAACAGTAAATCCGGAATATCTCTGATCTTCATGGAGTGTCGTTGAATTCTGGTAAGCTGCCTGATACGGAATCGGTGTTCCTGCAGGGATATAGGTAGAAATATAACCGCTCTCATCATCGACACTATGATAAAATCGGATTCCAAGGTCATATCCTACTCGTGTCTGAACAACAGAAGCAGCTTCTGCCTTTTCAGCAATATCATTCATTGCTTCTGCTGTACCATAACGTGCTGCACCATCGGCAATGGCACGGCTTGGATTTGAAATCTGGATTTTATCTTCCTTGTGTTTCATTTCATCCCCCTTATATTCCGGAAATGCCTCCTCCAATGCGCGTTTGACCATCGGCATCTGACTTGCTCCACCGGTTAAGATAATTGTCTCCGGCTTCTGATTGGAATGTCTTTCAAACATTTTTTTGGTCGCTTCAATGGTTCTCATCAGCAACTCTCTGGAAGCGGTCTCAAATTCTTCACGTGTGACACGTACCGTCAGATATTCGTTGTTATAAAGCACTTCCGCATCTGCATAGGCATCGAACGTTAAATCCTTTTTTATCTTCTCAGCTTCTGCCCGAAGTGCGGCTTTGTGAGACGGGTTCAATGGAACCTGCAGCTTCTGTTCTATTAACTGGTACATAATTTCATCAAACTCTCCACCTCCTACATCTTCCAGACCGTCTACGGCCAAAATGTCATAATAATAATCTCCGTCACCATTTGTTCTTCCCTTGGGATACAACGCAACCAGTGCAAGATCGAAGGTTCCTCCACCCAAATCGTACACTAACACGGTGGTTTCTTTGTCAGAGCCAAATCTGGACAGATAATCCAGTCCTGCCGCTGCCGGTTCCGCAATGGTGCCACTTACATGTACCTGTGTTCCATCGGCAAGAGATGCCTTCTCTGCCAGTTCGATCAGTCTCTGTCTCTGTGCGCTGGTATAAGTTGCCGGATAGCTCAGGGCAATCTCATTTGTTGTCATCTGCCAGCCTGACTGAAGCTTTTTATTCGCAGATCTCACACAATGCTGAATAACCTCTGTAATTGCTTCATCGTAAGAAATCTCTCTGCCATCCAGTGTCATTGTTTCTCCAAGATGACGCTTCAGGCGGTTAATTCTGTTTTGCACAGGCTTTGCGCGTCCGCGCACTGCTGTTTCTCCACAAAGAGTACCTGCTGCTTTTGAATAAAAGAACACGCTCGGGATTCCTTCATTTAATCCACTGGGGAGCAGATCATGTACGTTTCCGCCAAGTCTGGTTTTACCGTCAAAATCTGAAATATAACTCAGGAAGGAATAGCAGTTACCAAAATCCATACCGATCACTGGTTTATTTTTTTCTTTATTATTTCTTGCCATTTCATAAACTCCTTTATGATGTTTTTCTGTCGTTTTTGTTTCTTATTTATCAGTTATTGTTTTTATCTCAGTCTGAGTTGAGACTCCCACTTCTGCAAGTGGTGAGTAGTAACAAGTATTTCTCAGTGGGAGTTCAATCTCCGACTGAGATAAATGCTCCGCGAGGGCGCACATTGTCTGGGAGACAATGGTTTTGCGCCGACCGGAACGGAGTGTAGAGTGCAGTGATTCTGAAAAGAAGATGTCAGCTTGCGCTGACCAGAATCACGCACCAAGTCTCACGTGCGTTCGACTTGAAATAACCAAAATCCTTCTGGCTATATACTGTTTGAAACGAAGAAATTTTATAATTGTGACATTCCATTTTACATGAGAAGCCGTTTTCGGGCCTCATAGATTAGTTCTTCCCGGAACTTTGGGTGTGCGATGGAAATCAGAGCCTGAATACGTTGTCGTATTGTTTTACCACGTAATTTTGCGATTCCATATTCAGTCACAATGTAGTCTACATCGTTTTTTCCGGTGGTTACGATGGAACCGTCAGAAAGTGTCGGTCGGATGCGGCTGACGGTACCGTTTTGCGCGGTGGAATGAAAAGCAATAAAACTTTTGCCACCTTTTGATGTTGTGGCACCTTTTACAAAATCAACCTGTCCACCGCTGCCGGAAATATGTATGGTTCCGATGGATTCTGCGCAGACCTGACCGTAAAAATCGACTTCCAGAGCCGCATTGACGCTGATCATATTCGGATGTTGTGCGATAATGTACGGATCATTGACTTGTGTGACTGGTAATAACAAAATATCCGGATTATCACTGACAAAATCATACATATGCGCGGATCCCATCATGAAAGTAGCAATCGTTTTTCCTGTGTTTAACGGTTTGCGGGAGTTGTCAACGACGCCGGCTTCTATGAGGTCGATCATACTGTCGGTGAGCAGTTCAGAATGGATGCCGAGATGCTTTTTATTCATCAGGGCGCTTCCGACAGCATCCGGAATTGCGCCGATACCAAACTGAATCGTGGCGCCGTCTGGGATTTCTTCTGCAATCAGATTTCCGATGGTCGTGCTTGTGTCGTCCATTTTTCCACGCTTCATAATTGGAATGGAATCGTTGCTTTCATAAAGTGCTGTGACTTCCGAAATGTGGATTTTTGGTGTACCACAGGGACGCGGAAGGTTATGGTTGACTTCCAGAAAGATATGAGAAGATTTTTTCTTCAGAATTTCTCCCAGAGAGCCATTACAGGTAGAGAAATATCCGTTTTCGTCCATGGGACTTACCCGGGTACACCAAAAATCAATATGTTCGTACTGGTCGATCAGGTCTGGTACTTCATGATAATTGCAGGGAGAGATGTCACCATATCCCTGTGCGATTCCCTTGCGTGCAGACACGCCGGAAAACCATGATATTCCATGAATGGAAGATGCGCAGGATTCCTGGTAACATTCGTAGGGATAGACATCCAATAGTGTGTTCAGTGTCAGATCCTGCAGTTTCCCTTCTTTTGCGCGCTGTTCGATCCGTTGAATCAGTTGATACGGCTGCCCCAGAGGTGCATCCAGAAAACCTCTCCATCCGGGAGAAATCAGTGTTGCAATTGTTTCCGGATCTGCAAGTTTTTGTGCATATATTTGTTGAAAAGTCATTGTATCAGGACTCCATTTCAAAGATGCCGGCTGCACCCATTCCGCCGCCGATGCACATGGTTACCATGCCGTATTTTTCGTTTCGTCGTTTTAATTCTGAGAGTACTTTACAGGTAAGGAAAGCACCGGTTGCACCCAATGGATGACCGAGGGCCATGGCACCGCCATTTGGATTTACTTTTTCCATTGGAATTTCCAGTGTTTTGATACATGCCAGTGCCTGAGAAGCAAATGCTTCGTTTAATTCCACAACACTGATGTCATCCAGTGTCAGGTTTGCTTTTTTCAGTGCTTTTGGAACGGCAACGATCGGACCGATTCCCATGACATTTGCAGGAACTCCACCCACGGCAAAAGATACGAACCGTGCGATTGGTGTATAACCTAATTTCTCAGCGGTTTCTCTTGCCATCATTACGACAAAACCGGTTCCGTCTGTCATCTGAGAAGAAGTAGCTGCAGTGACGCGACCGTTCTCACGGAAGCATGGTTTTAAAGTAGCCAGACTTTCCATACTGGTTCCCGGGCGGATGCCCTCATCTTTTGTGACAGTAATCTCTTTGCCCTGGAAAGTAGTGGTGACAGGAATGATTTCTTCATCAAATTTGCCGGCCGCCTGTGCTTGAGCCGCCAGTTTATGGCTTCGGACAGCCATTTCTTCCATATCTTCCCGGGAAATATTATATTTTTCAGCGACAAGTTCAGCGGTTTCGCCCATGATGATATAGGCATCAGGATTTTCTTCCATCAATTTTTCGTCAATTTCGATATCGGGATTGACCATATTCATGCCTGTCATCTGTTCACAGCCACCTGCTACAATGATATCCATATCGCCGGCTTTGATGGCATTGGCAGCGGTGGCGATACTCTGCAGACCGGAAGAACAGAAACGATTGATGGTCTGTGCGCAGACGGAATCGGGAAGCCCTGCACGCTGTACGATTAGTTTTGCGGCATTGTATCCCATTCTCTTTTCCGGAAAGGCACAGCCGACGATGACGTCATCGATCAGTGCAGGATCAAAATGATCCAGTTTGGTCAGAACACCTTTTAACACCTGTGCACCATATTCAATTGGATGAGTTTCTGCAAAGGAACCCTTGAATGCTTTTGCCATGGCAGAACGGCCTGCGGCAACAATAACGGCATCTCTTGGATTTTTTTTCTCTGTATTCATAAATTATTTTCCCCTTTTGAGAACGATTCCGAACGACCGACAGTGTGATCGGCGTTCGGAATTGTTCAGAAGTTATGATTGTTTATGGTTAGATATTATTTGATTGCTGCAAGGCCTTTTTCGGTAATTTCATATTTACGACGCATTAAGCCTTTTTCTTTGATATATCCTTCACGGGTCAGGTGAGAGGAGATAGCAGCCATCTGCATGGAACGAATCTTCTTTGCTGCGATCCATTCGTTCTGTTTGTGTGCATCGCCGGTTTTTACCAGTTTCAGGAACTCTACATAATCCGGTGTCAGACCAACGGAAGCGAGTTTTGCATCATTTCCGGAGAGACCGATCACTGCGCGGCCTTTATCTGTAGCAGAGAAGGTGTACAGTTTGGACATGTTCAGACCTGCTCTCTGGATGTAACCGCCACGATCCAGATGTTCGATCGCTGCATCTGTAACTTTGGAATCCAGACCCATGTAATCTGTGATGTCAGCCATGTATTTGTGACCTACACAGATCAGACGAAGAGCTTCTTTATCAGTAGCATCTAATGTGATATTTTCACGGTTGTGATCGTTTGGAACCAGTTCCCAGTCAGACTCACCGAAGTATTTCGGTTTGCCGAACAGGCTGGCAATGATAGCTGCCACAAAGGATACGATCAGACCAAGAGTAGCAAGGTAAATGTAGCTGCCGACAACGAATACACCGGTTAATTCCAGTAATTCAAATACTGCCATGACAACCATTCCGCATAATGCACCCCAGAAAGCACCGGTGGAGTTGAATTTTTTCCAAACCATACCAAGTAATAATAATACAGATGGTGGAACGAGCCAGCAGTTTGCAAATGCAAACAGGTAAGTAGGACCACCCGGGAACTGGCAGAGGATAAATGTTACAGCACCAACAATGATGAGGATCCATTTGGAAGCACGAAGTCTCTTTTTTGGATCTCCGCTCTTGTCAATGAGACGCTGATAAATATCACGTGTCATAACGGCAGAAGCACCAAGTGCGGAAGTAGCGGATGTAGAAACAGAAGCTGCTACAGCACCGATAACGGCCAGTGAACCGAATAACGGAATCAAGGTGGAAGCGATAAATCCGTAAGCACCTGTCGGCATTACAGTGCCGCCATTAAATGTAAATACTTCCGGATGGAAAGCACCTGCGTACAGACCAACGATACCAAGCGGTACACAGAAGATGATCAACAGTAAAAATGCAGACCATACGAAAGATTTACGTGCAACTTTTTCAGAACGGCAGTTTGCAATTTTCATCCAGTAGTAGTTGTTACCCCAAACAAGAGCGGATGCAAACAGGATGACAAAGTTGATAACGGACGGATAGGTCAGTCCTACATTCGGGATGGTTCCCATGAAGCCTTCACCAAGCGGATTACCGTTAGGCCATGCACTTGCGAGACCGCTGAGCGGACCGTACTGTTTGATAACAAGTACCATAACAAGCGGAACGATGATGATACCCATGATAACCTGAACCAGGTCCGTCATGGAGATAGCCCACATACCGGAAATATATGTAAAAGCGATGATGACTGCAAAGATAACAGCAGTAACAAGTGCTTTATTCCATCCGGTGTATGCACAGATATTTGTGATTGCGGATACAATGTTGTTTGCCATAATACCGAGCATACCTACAACAGATGTGATTGCGATAACGGAACGTGTCTTTCCATCGTAACGCATTTCAAGGAACTCAGGAAGCGTTTGAGCACCACAGCGGCGAACAAAATTAGAATAAAGTAAACCGTAAAATGCAAGTCCGCAGAAGCTGTAGATCGCACTCCAGAGGAAGGATCCTTTAAAACCAAACTGAATGGCAAAGCCGGGAGCCAGAGCCATAGTAGTTCCGGCAAATCCGATTGCGATAACACCGAAGATGTTCATTCCGGTAGAAATCTGACGACCGGCCAGAACGTAATCATCGGTTTCCTTGACCCAGTTCTTTGCGACAAAACTGGATATGAACAGAAATGCTAAAAAGATAATAAATATTACTAAGAAAACGATATTTTGAGTAGCCATATGCTTCTCCTTTCATGTCAGTAATTTCTTCCTTTAGAAGATAAATATAATTGTCGGATTTTTATCATACTAAAGTATTTATGGGAAACCGTTATTCTTCAAAAATAGCAACGACGCGGCTCCAACCGGCACTTGCACCTTTAATCTTAATCGGGAATGCACATACAGTATATCCGGTGAGAGGGAGTGCTTCCAGGTTGGTCAGTTTTTCGATATGGCAGTATGCTTTTTCGGCACCGGCACGATGACCTTCCCAGAGTACGGAAGCATCTCCGGTTTCCTGGAACATTTTTGCTTCATATGGAAGCGGGACATCCCAACTCCATCCGTCTGTACCACAGACATGCACTCCTTTATCGATCATCCATAAGGTAGCTGCTTTGCTGACACCACAGCCGGCTACCAGGTATTCTTTGGTACCCCAACGTTTGTCTGCACCTGTGTTCAGCAAAAGGATATCTCCCGGCTGAAGTTCATAACCGACTTTTTTAAAATATTCTTCAAAATCTTCCGGCATCAGTCTGTATCCGTCCGGTTTGTCTCTCATGTCTACTTTTACACCGTTTCCGACACACCACTCTAAAGGAACTTCATCAATGGTCCATGCTTTTTCCCCATTGTTCATGGTTGGATAATAATGCCATGGGGCATCCAGATGAGTACCGGAATGGGTACATAACTGGGCAAAATCGATCGCCCATCCGTTTCCTTCCGGCAGATCATCGATTGTTGCACCCGGAAAATAATTGCCCATCTCCGGTGCAGTATCTTTATGGTTTCTTCTCTGGATATGCGGAATTTGAATTTCCGGATCACTTGGCAGATCTTCTTCAAGAACCATGCTGATGTCTACAATTTTTTTGATTTTCATACCTAAACCTCCTAACATTTTTCTGCACATTCTGATATTTAAAGGACAAAACACAGAATGGACATTGACAGTTTCCTGTCCCCCATTTTTGTTACCTCTTAACAAACAGCAAGAAACATGCCAGAGCAGAAATCCGCTGTTTTGGCGGATTTCAGAAAATATACAGTGTCAGGATATCCGTACATAAATGATTGTTTTTTTAAAAAAGATTGCAGATAATACGTTTTTTATGCATGTATGGTTTTAATGACATGTAAGGAAAAACTGACAGGAATTATGCAAAATGAATAAAATAGTTACTGAAATACAAGGGAAAGTTGAATAAAAGTGCTAAACATGATAAAATATTTCGAAAGAAAGAGGTGGGGATATGGCACAATTATCAATGAAGGATGCCAGAGAGTTTATGAATGCATTAAATTCATTTGCTATTCTGGATGCAAATGGACGTTATACATATGTCAGCGAAAACTGGTGCCGGATGACAAACTGCACAGAGGAAAATGCGTTGGGGCGCAGAGTAGAAGACATTGTACCGGATACACTGGCACATCAGGTATATGAGACCGGTCAGCCAGTGTTTGGTCATCCGGTTGTCCTGAATGATGTAACAATGTTTACAAATTATATTCCACGGTTTTCTGCGGATAAAAAGGTGGTAGGGTGTTTTTTATACACGATTGTTCATGGTGCGAGAGAAGCAATGCAATTGGAAAAGCAGCTTCAGGCCTTGTCTGAAAAAGTGGAGTACTATCAGAAGCGCCTGAGCAGAGAGCATGGAGCGAAGTATTCTCTGGAAAATATTATAGGAGAAAGTCCGGAGATTTTGCATTTGAAAAATCAGATCCGTCAGGCGGCAGCATCATCGTCAACCGTTCTTATTGAGGGGGAAACAGGAACGGGTAAAGAGTTGATTGCACATTCCATTCATACGTTGAGTCCAAGAGCTACTTCCGATTTTGTCCGCGTTAACTGTTCGGCAATTCCGGAAGATCTGATGGAATCTGAATTCTTTGGTTATACGTCGGGAGCATTTACCGGGGCATTAAAAGATGGCAAAAAAGGACGTTTTCTGGTTGCCAATCATGGATCCATTTTTTTGGATGAAGTAAATCTGCTTCCGGTTACAATGCAGCCGAAATTTCTTCGCGTTCTTCAGGAACATGAAGTGACACCGGTGGGAAGTGCAGATAGTGTACCAATTGATATTCGTGTGATTGCGGCAACAAATAAATCGCTGCTTGATCTGGTAGAAAAAGGTGCGTTTCGAATGGATTTATATTTCCGATTGAATGTCATTCGCATACAGGCTCCGGCGTTGAGAACACATAAACAGGATATTCCGTTATTGGTTGAGAATATGATTGAAAAACTGAATCGGGAGATGGGGACATTTGTACAGGGAATTGAGCCGGAAGCACTGAATTTCCTCATGAAATATGACTGGCCGGGAAATATTCGTGAACTGCAAAATTATGTGGAGGTGGCAATGAACAATGCAACTTCACCAATTTTGACACAGGCAGATTTTGTCCATTCAGAGTCTTTCAAAACCCTGGTCAGTCGTTACTCATCAGCACCGAAGACTACTTATAATCTGCGGCTGTTGAGAATGGAGTTTGAAAAGAATATTATTCAGGAAGTATTACAGACAACGCATGGAAATAAACAGCAGGCTGCGAAAATGATGGGAATTTCAAGAACGGTTCTTTACGAAAAACTGAAAGAGCATGGACTGATCTAAATAATCTTTCTGGACATGAAAATCCACCATATAGCCTCCGGCAGGCGGATGTTGTAGGAAGCGCAAACTTTACATTGACATTTCCAAACGCAACTTTTATAATAATGAGCATGTAAAAAATAATTGCAGACAAAAACAGCAATGACTGAAACAAGTAAGTATGAGCGGAACATACAGAGAGCTGCCGGATGGTGAGAGGCGCATGGAAAACTGATACCGAATACATTCACAAGCTGCGCATTGAACGTTATCAGAACCGGACGGAAAAATAGATTTTTAAAGATATTTTGAGTCATGAAATATGGAAGAAAAGTTTTGATGATCAGTAGGCTGTGCCGGGAGCAACCGTTATATTGCAGAAGTATTGTCAGATACTTGGTGAGGCGGATCGTGTGAGCGGTCTGTGAATTAAGGTGGTAACACGAGATTTTATCCCGTCCTTATGCATGTACAGTGCGTGAGGGCGGGTTTTGTAATTATAAGACATAAAAAGCCTGAGACTGATTTTTGAATAATTACAAAGTGTATAAGAAAACTATTTTAAACATGGATAAAAAGGAGAGTACATTATGACAGTTTATGACGAGTTAGTAGCCCGTGGTCTGATTGCCCAGGTTACAGATGAAGAAGAGATCAAAGAATTAATCAATAACGGAAAAGCAACATTTTACATCGGATTTGACCCGACAGCAGACAGCCTTCATGTAGGCCACTTCATGGCTCTGTGTCTGATGAAGAGACTGCAGATGGCAGGCAACAAACCGATCGCCCTTATCGGCGGCGGTACAGCTATGATCGGTGATCCGTCCGGACGTACTGACATGCGTCAGATGATGACAAAAGAGACCATCAACCACAACTGTGAGTGTTTCAAAAAACAGATGTCCCGTTTTATTGATTTTTCCGATGGAAAAGCATTAATGGTAAACAATGCAGACTGGCTGCTTGGCTTAAATTATGTAGAAGTTCTGCGCGATATCGGACCGCATTTCTCCGTAAACCGTATGCTTTCTGCTGAGTGCTACAAACAGCGTATGGAGCGTGGATTAAGCTTCTTAGAGTTCAACTACATGATCATGCAGAGCTACGATTTCTATGAGTTATTCCAGAGATACGGCTGCAACATGCAGTTTGGTGGTGACGATCAGTGGTCCAACATGCTTGGTGGTACAGAGCTGATCCGTCGTAAACTTGGTAAAAACGCATGCGCAATGACCATTACACTGCTTCTGAATTCTGAAGGCAAAAAAATGGGTAAAACCCAGTCCGGCGCTGTATGGCTTGACCCGGAGAAAACATCTCCATTCGAGTTCTACCAGTACTGGAGAAACGTTGGCGATGCCGATGTATTAAAATGCCTGCGTATGCTGACCTTCCTTCCGTTAGAGCAGATCGATGAGATGGATAAATGGGAAGGAAGCCAGTTAAATACTGCAAAAGAGATCCTTGCATTTGAGCTGACAAAACTGGTTCACGGCGAGGAAGAAGCTACAAAAGCACAGGAGAGCGCACGCGCACTGTTCTCCGGCGGAAACGCAGCAAATATGCCGACTGCAACGATCACAGAAGAAAATCTGCGTGACGGCGAGATTGACATCATGGGTCTGCTGGTTGCTTCCGGATTATGCGCATCCCGTTCCGAGGCACGTCGTGCAGTACAGCAGGGCGGAGTTGCCGTAAACGGCGAGAAAGTTGCTTCTATCGAAGCTTCCTACAAACCGGAAGACATCAACAAAGAAGACTTTGTATTACGCCGTGGTAAAAAGAACTACCGCAAAATTATTTTTGAGTAAGATTTGAAAAATAAAATCAGATTATAGTAACAGACAGGCAGAGCCAGCATAATAATTTCTATGTTCGCTCTGCTTTCTGTAAGTTACAGTGTGCTCCTTGCATGCATTCAGAAAGTGATAATGCTTGCCTTGCATGAAAAGTAATCTGAATGGAGAGGAATGTACTGTACTGATAGTAAATTTACAAGGAGAAACTTCATGAAAAAAATAATAGCACTATTCTTAAGTCTCTCTCTGGTTTTCGCTGTGGGCTGTGGAAGCACATCTACAACATCCATCCGTTTTGGCTCCGCTGCCGTGGGCGGTATGTATTCTGCGTTTGCAAATGCGTACACACAGGTAGTTGCTCAGGATGATGACAGTCTGCAGTTTTCCGTGCGTGCAACCGCGGGATCAGCAGCAAATATCCGTCTGCTTTCTGACGGTTACATTCAGATGGCGATCGCACAGGCGGATCTGACTGACGATGCGTACCACGGAACCGGAGATTTTAACAAAAAACCACTGCACGGTTACAGTGCGGTAGCAGCTTTGTATACCGAAGCCTGCCAGATCGTTGTCCGTGCGGATTCTGACATCCACAGTGTGGATGATCTGCTTGGCAAAAAAATAAGTATCGGTGAGGAAGAGTCCGGAACTGAGCGAAATGCAAAACAGATCCTTGAGGCTTATGGTCTTTCTGATGAACTGGCAGACTGTGAAAATCTGGATTACACCCAGGCAGCAGAGGCACTTGTTTCTGAAAAAATCGATGCCATGTTCTGTACTGCCGGTGTACAGACAACCGTTATCGAGGAGCTGACCCGTCAGCGCGGCATCCGTCTGCTGTCACTTGATGAGACACATATTCAGAAACTGATGGCAGCGTATGATTTCTATACACCGTATACAATTCCGGTGTATACATACAGCGGACAGTCTGAGGAGGCAACAACCGTTGGTGTGCAATCACTTCTGCTTGTCAGTGATGAGCTGAGTGATAAAACAGTGGAAACTCTGACCGAACAGTTATTCAGCCGCAAGCAGGATATTCAGTATTCCCTGCCGCTGGATCTTCAGTTGGATGAAACCAGTGCGACGGAAAATGTGACGATTCCATTCCATGACGGAGCTGCGGCTTATTACGAAAAACATGGAATCACTGTGAATGAGTAAAAAAGGTACTTGTTGATAAGTTTGAAAGGATTTTTATGGAACTACATTTAGATATGTATCAGACCCTTGCCATTGCGGTACTGGTTCTGTTACTTGGTAGATTTTTGAAGAAAAAAATTAATTTTCTGGAAAAATTCTGTATTCCGGCGCCGGTCGTTGGTGGTTTGCTTTTTGCAATCCTGACCTGCGTACTATATGGAACCGGAATCGCAGAAGTTTCCTTTGATGATACGTTGCGAGAAGTCTGCATGGTATTTTTCTTTACTTCTGTAGGATTTCAGGCAAACCTTAAAGTTTTAAAAAGCGGTGGTAAATCGCTGATCGTGTTCTTAGGACTGGTTGTAGGACTGATCCTGTGTCAGAACTTCCTGGCAGTAGGAATGTCAAAAGTCCTGAACCTGGATCCGTTGATTGGTCTGTGTACCGGTTCTATCCCGATGGTTGGAGGACATGGTACCGCGGGTGCTTTCGGACCGGTTCTGGAAGATTTTAATGTCTCCGGTGCAACGACATTGTGTACAGCAGCGGCAACTTTCGGTCTGATCACCGGAAGTCTGATCGGTGGTCCGATCGGTAAATCTCTGGTGGAGAAAAAGAACTTGATCACCACCGCAGTAGCAGAGGATGACAGCCTTCTGGTAGAGGATGAGAAAAAACATACCCGTCATACTTCCATGTATGCGGCAGCTGTATTTCAGCTGATCCTTGCTATTGGTCTGGGAACAATTTTCTCATGGCTTTTGACAAAAACAGGTATGACATTCCCGATTTATATTGGAGCTATGATTGCGGCAGCGTTGTTTAGAAATATTGGAGAATATTCCGGTAAGTTTACAATTTACATGGGTGAGATTAACGATATCGGTGGTATCTGTCTGTCCCTGTTCCTTGGTATTGCCATGATTACACTGAAACTGTGGCAGCTGGCAGCACTGGCATTGCCGTTGGTAATCCTGCTGTCCGTTCAGGTACTTTTGATGTTTATCTTTGCCAGATTCATTGTATTCAACGTTATGGGACGTGATTACGATGCGGCAGTACTTGCAGCCGGAACCTGCGGATTTGGTATGGGTGCGACACCGAATGCCATGGCAAACATGCAGGCAATCTGCGACCGTTATGCACCATCCGTAAAGGCTTATCTGATCATTCCGCTGATCGGAAGTCTTTTCGCAGACTTTTTGAACAGTCTGATCATTACATTCTTTATCAATTTGCTGTAACTTTAACTTATAATAAACACAAACATATTACTTTGGAGGAAACTCTATGTTTTGGAAAAAGAAAAAACAACAGGACGGTAAGAAAACAACACACGAATCCTATGATGTAAAATATGAAAATCTGGCAGTTCCGGAGGTACATACTGAACCGGAAGTGGAAGATGAAGAGGGAGAAGAAGAACAGGATTCCATCACTTATGAATCTGTGGCGATCCCGGAGATTCATATTAGAAAAAAGAAAAAATAAAGAATTGTGCTGAAAATGATATCTTTAAGATGGTATAAGAAAAATGCTTATACTTATTGCAATTAAAGTAGTGCAGTGCTATAATATCGTCAATCAACAAGGGCGTGATGTTGAAAAACGTCAGATAATTGCTGGGTTGGAATTTTGCAGAAGTTCATCTGTAAAACACGATAAGAGAATAAGAAAAAGGGGAGCTTGCCGACAGCAGGCTGAGAGCGGACTAAGTGGTCTGGACCCGTAACCTGATTTGGATAATGCCAACGTAGGGATATAGCGGATGCAGTATTTTTTGTATTGTTTATAAAGCGGATATACCGATTTTGGTGTATCCGCTTTATTGTTGTAAAAGGATGTGCCCTTGAAAAGTGTGAGTGTGAATCGCAAAGTAGTACATTTTGAAATTTTAGTTGTTATAGAGAAGTATGTTTTAAAAAGATGATTATAAAATCATACAACTATGTATTTCTTGAGAATAGATTGTTTTTTAAGGAGAAAAGAGAAATGTTAGGAACATGTCTGGAAAACGTAAGAACACAGGTACCTCTGGTACACAACATTACAAATTATGTCACCGTCAACGATGTGGCAAACGTATTATTAGCCTGTGGTGGAAGCCCGATCATGGCAGATGAAGCAGAAGAAGTAGAAGATATCACTACAATTTGTGGTGGTTTGAATATCAACATCGGTACCTTAAATAAACGCACGATCGCGGGAATGTTACTTGCAGGAAAACGTGCAAATGAGCTGGGACACCCGGTTTTACTTGATCCGGTTGGCGCAGGCGCGTCCGCACTTCGTACCAACACTGCCATTGAACTGATGGATACCTTACATCCAACCGTGATCCGTGGAAATATTTCCGAGATCAAGACACTGGCATCCGGCAGCGGTACTACAAAAGGTGTAGATGCAGATGTGGCAGACGCTGTGACAGAGGACACTTTGGATCAGGCAGTTGCCTTTGTGAAAAATTTTGCAAAGCAGAGTGGTTCTATCGTGGCAATTACCGGCGCGATTGATCTGGTGAGCGATGGAGAGAAATGTTATGTCATCCGCAACGGCAGACCGGAGATGGGAAAAATTACCGGAACCGGTTGTCAGTTATCCGGTGTGATGACAGCATATATTACCGCAAATCCGGATAATAAACTGGAAGCAGCAGCGGCGGCAGTCTGTGTGATGGGACTTGCCGGTGAGATCGGTTGGCGCAACATGCAGGAAGGCGATGGCAATTCCACTTATCGCAACCGTATTATTGATGCCATTTACAATATGAACGCGGAAACATTAGCGCAGGGGGCAAAATATGAAATTCAATAGAAATACATTGACAAAGGATCAGTTACTTTTATATGCAGTCACAGACCGCCACTGGTTAAACGGCAGAACCTTGCATTCTGTTGTAAAGGAGAGTCTGGATGGCGGAGTGACCTTTGTACAGTTAAGAGAAAAACAGCTGGATGAAGCGCATTTTATGGAAGAAGCAAAAGATTTGCAGGCGCTTTGCCGTGAATATAACGTACCATTTATCATTAATGACAATGTGGATATCGCACTGGCGATGGATGCAGACGGCGTGCATGTGGGACAGAGCGACATGGAAGCCGGAGATGTCCGTGCAAAATTAGGACCGGACAAAATTATCGGTGTGTCAGCACAGACCGTAGAGCAGGCGATTTTAGCAGAAAAACACGGCGCAGATTATCTGGGCGTCGGCGCGGTATTCCCGACCGGTTCTAAGGATGATGCGACAGAAGTGCCGCATGAGACGTTAAAAGCAATCTGTGAAGCGGTATCCATTCCGGTCATTGCCATTGGTGGAATCACACAGGAGAATGTATACACACTTGCCGGAAGCGGTATTTGCGGTATCGCTGTGATCAGTGCGATTTATGCACAGCCGGATATCAAGAAGGCAGCAGAAAATCTGAAAGCTGCAACCGAGAAGATGGTGAAAGCATGAGTCAGAAAAATGTGATGCGGGAGAATGCGTTTCAGAAAGATACAGTGCAGACAGATGTGATGCGGGAGAATGCGTTTCAGAAAGATACAGTGCAGACAGATGTAGTTCAAGAGAATATGTGCAAGAAAGATGAAGCACAAAAAAATGGTATTCGTGGAGCAATTTTCGATTTGGATGGAGTGTTATTAGATTCTATGTCAGTTTGGAACGACCTTGGAGTGCGGTATCTGAAAAAACGTGGCATTGAGCCGAAAGATGGACTGGGTCAGATCCTGTTCTCTATGAGTATGGAGCAGGGTGCAGATTATTTAAAGGAGCAGTACCATTTGCCAGATACACCGCAGGAAATTTTAAACGGCATCGAGCAGATGATTCAGGATTTTTATTTTTACGAAGTGCAGCCAAAAGAAGGCGCAAAAGAGCTATTACAGTTTTTACAGAAGCAAAATGTAAAAATGATCACGGCAACTTCCAGTCCACGGGAGCATGTGACGAAAGCATTGCAGCGAATCGGTTTGTTTGATTATCTGGAGCAGATATATACCACCGGAGAAGTGGGAGAAAGCAAACATTCTCCGCTGATCTATCAACTGGCAGCAGAAAGCCTTGGCACAAAACCGGAAGAAACACTGGTTTTTGAAGATTCTCTGTATGCACTGAAAACTGCTAAAAAGGCAGGCTTTCGGGCAATCGGCGTATATGATGCTGACGGAGAGACGGATCAGGAGGGTGTGCGCCAGACAGGGGAATTATATTTAAAGCGGTTATCAGAGTTTGAGCAATATTGGACAAATTAGTAAATATCTGCGATAGGTCGGGGGCACCACTTCCTGTCGCATTAGAAAACGTATGCTGAACAAATAAGAGACAAATGAGAGGAGATTAAGTTTATGAGAACAGCAGTAACGATCGCCGGAAGCGATTCCAGCGGAGGCGCCGGTATCCAGGCGGATATCAAGACAATGATGGCAAATGGCGTATATGCCATGAGCGCGATCACTGCCCTGACCGCCCAGAACACGACCGGTGTCACAGGAATCTTAAACGCAACGCCGGAGTTTTTAGGGCAGGAACTTGATTGCATTTTTACAGATATTTTTCCGGATGCAGTCAAAATTGGAATGGTTTCTGAAAAAGAACTGATCTGCGTGATTGCAGAGAAATTAAAGCATTATCAGGCGAAAAATATCGTGGTGGATCCGGTGATGGTGGCGACCAGTGGAGCGCGCCTCATCAGTGAGGATGCTATTGATACCTTAAAACAGAAATTATTTCCGCTTGCCACTGTTTTGACACCGAACATTCCGGAGGCAGAAGTGCTGACGGGGATGAAAATCAAAAGTGCCGAAGACATGATCAAAGCAGCAGAGCAGATTTCAAAGGAATATGACTGTGCCGTGCTTTGTAAGGGAGGCCATCAGTTAAATGATGCCAACGACCTGCTTTTTGCCAACGGCAGCTATCACTGGTTCAAAGGCAAACGTATCGATAATCCGAATACCCACGGAACGGGATGCACACTTTCTTCCGCGATCGCATCCAATCTGGCAAAAGGTTATGATCTGCAAACGGCGGTAGAGCGTGCAAAGGAATATATTTCCGGCGCACTGGCAGCAATGTTGGATCTGGGGGCAGGAAGCGGACCGATGGATCACGGATTTGCCATTGAAAATGAATTTACGAAAGAACAGGGGGAGTAAGTGATGGAAAAGAGAACTTCCCTTTTGGAAAACGGACTGATCTGGTTTGGCGCGGGCGTATCCATTGCTGAAATTCTGACAGGAACCTATTTTTCTTCTTTAGGATTTCAAAAAGGTCTGGCAGCGATTTTGATCGGACATGTCATTGGTTGTGTCATGCTGTTTCTGGCAGGTGTGATCGGTGGAAAAAGCCGTCTCAGTGCCATGGAGACTGTAAAAAGCAGCTTCGGAAATAAAGGTGGTCAGTTTTTTGCCATTTTAAATGTCCTTCAGCTGGTAGGATGGACCGCTATCATGATCTATGATGGAGCTTTGGCAGTAGACGGCATAGTTTCGACCGGAAGATGGCTCTGGTGTCTGATCATTGGCGCACTGATCGTTGTGTGGATTTTGATCGGCATTACAAATCTTGGAAAAATCAATACCGCAGCGATGGTACTGCTTTTTATTCTGACATTGGTTTTGTGCAAAGTAATTTTTTTTGACGGAAATGTCATTCAAAGTACCGCAGACGACAGTCTTTCCTTTGGAGCAGCGGTGGAACTTGCTGTGGCAATGCCGCTTTCCTGGCTTCCACTGATCAGCGATTATACAAGAGAAGCGGAAAAACCGGTAAAAGCAACGGCAGTCAGTGCCATTGTATACGGCATTGTAAGCTGCTGGATGTATGTCATCGGAATGGGAGCAGCGCTGTTTACCGGAGAATCTGACATTGCACAGATTTTACTGAAAGCGGGACTCAGTATTGCCGGTCTGCTGATCATTGTTTTTTCTACCGTAACTACCACGTTTCTGGATGCGTATTCTGCCGGGATTTCCAGCGAATCCATTTTCAGTAAGATCAAAGGAAAATATGCCGCTATTGTGGTGACGATCATTGGAACTGTGGGAGCGATTTTGTTCCCGATGGACGATATTACAGATTTTCTGTATCTGATCGGATCGGTATTTGCACCGATGATCGCAATTCAGATCGCAGATTTCTTCCTGTTGCACAGGGACAGACGTAAAAATGCTTTTGACTGGCGCAATCTCATCATCTGGGTGATCGGTTTCGTTCTTTACCGACTGCTCATGCGGGTGGATCTGCCAGTTGGAAATACATTGCCGGACATGGTGATCACGATCGTGATCTGCGTGATCGTCGGCAAAGTTGTGGGTGAGAAATCCACAGAAAAATAGAGTCAAACATAGGTGAGACTTAAGATACGATTCAGGTCAGTATGAGATTCTTTTACGAAAGAAAACTTATTAACGGACAAAAGATTCGTAAAAACAGGAAAAAGAAAAAAGGAGGTTGAGAGTAAATGAAACAGAATGACACAGTGAAAAAACTTGCGTTGGCAGGAGTACTGACGGCAGTTGCTGTCGTTGGAAGCTTACTGAGTTTTCCGGTTTTTGGCAGTAAATGCGCACCGGTGCAGCACATGGTAAATATCCTGGCTGCTGTTGTACTTGGACCGGGATGGGGTGTTGGAATTGCATTTTGTGCAAGTCTGATCCGTAATCTTCTGGGACTGGGAAGCCTGATGGCATTTCCGGGAAGCATGATCGGTGCATTGTGCTGCGGACTGGTTTATATGGTCTGCAGAAAACTGTGGCTGACCTGTATCGCAGAGGCATCCGGAACAGGAATCCTTGGCGGACTTGCTGCTTATCCGGTTGCAAAACTGTTTATGGGACTGAATCCGGGCGGTTTGTTTGTATACATTGTGCCATTTCTTGTTTCCACAGTCGTAGGAAGTATTCTGGCTTATTTTCTGGTAGGCGCGCTGCAAAAAGGCGGCGTGATCAGTCAGATACGGCCGGAACGTACATCGGTTTTGAAAAAATCATGATGTATTAGTAGGTAATGCATGGCGGCAAATTGGGGGCACCACCTTTTGTCGCATAAGAAAAATGTTGTGGGCATAAACAGTCATTCATGAAAGAAGGAGAAAAAATGAGAAATTACACAACACAGATGGACGCAGCAAGAAAAGGAATCGTAACACCGGAAATTGAGGCGGTTGCGAAGAAAGAACACATGACGTCCGAGGCGCTGATGAAGCTGGTAGCAGAGGGTAAAGTAGCCATCTGCGCAAACAGGAATCATACCTGCTTGAATCCGGAGGGAGTCGGCAGCATGCTGCGTACCAAGATCAACGTAAATCTGGGGGTATCCAGAGACTGTAAAGATTATGATATCGAGATGCAGAAAGTAATGAGCGCGGTAAATCTGGGCGCTGAGGCGATCATGGATCTGTCCAGCCACGGAAATACACAGCCATTCAGAAGAAAGCTGACAAGTGAATGTCCGGCAATGATCGGTACGGTTCCGGTATACGACAGCGTCATCCACTATCAGAGAGATCTGGCAACATTGACTGCCAAAGATTTCGTTGATGTGATTCGGATGCATGCCGAAGATGGAGTGGATTTTGTCACACTCCACTGTGGAATCACAAGAAAGACCATTGAACAGATCAAAAAACATAAACGTAAAATGAATATCGTAAGCCGTGGCGGAAGTTTGGTATTTGCATGGATGAGCATGACCGGAGAGGAAAATCCTTTCTACGAGTACTACGACGAGATTCTCGATATCTGTGAAGAATATGATGTGACCATTTCATTAGGCGATGCCTGCAGACCGGGTTGTCTGGCAGATGCCACCGACGTATGTCAGATCGAGGAGCTGGTAAGACTTGGCGAGCTGACCAAGAGAGCATGGGATCACAACGTACAGGTTATGGTAGAAGGCCCTGGCCATGTGCCGCTTGATCAGGTAGCTGCAAATATGAAAGTACAGCAGAGTATCTGTATGGGAGCCCCGTTCTATGTATTAGGACCGATCGTAACTGATATCGCACCGGGTTATGACCATATCACAAGTGCCATCGGTGGTGCTGTGGCAGCAATGAACGGAGCAGCTTTCCTGTGTTATGTCACACCGGCAGAGCATCTGGCACTTCCAAACGTAGAAGATGTAAAACAGGGAATTATCGCATCTAAAATTGCAGCTCATGCAGCAGATATTGCAAAAGGTGTTCCGGGAGCCCGTGATATCGATGACAAGATGGCAGAGGCCCGTCAGAAACTTGACTGGGATGCCCAGTATGCGTGTGCACTGGATCCGGAGACTGCAAAAGCAATCCGCGACAGCAGAAGCCCGGAAGAAGATCACAGTGACACATGTAGTATGTGTGGAAAATTCTGTGCAGTGCGCAGTATGAATAAGGCACTTGCAGGGGAGTATATTGATATTTTATAAGAAAAACATTGACAAATCGTCCTCATTAAGAGATTCTTTTAAGGAACTTCGTGAGGGAGTAGTTTGCACAGTAAGAATTGTGTGATTTGTCAACAACCTGTTTATCGTTTTTAGGATAATCTGGCAAATCTTAATGAATGAGACTCATGTATGTCAATAGGGATTAATTTTTAATTCTATGGCATACATGGGTCTCTTTTTTTGAATCTATCAGAATGTACTAGTTATCACAGTTAATAAAAAGTTTATAGAAAATTCCTTGTGCAATGGCAGAATTACGGTATAATTAAAGAAAAACTTGAAAACCATACACAGAAAGGGGTTTTGAAAATGGATTTTTTTGACAAATTAGGAAACACAATTTCCGCAGCAGGAAAAACAGGTTTAAGCAAAGCGAAGGAGATTAAAGATACAGCGAGAATCACATTAGATATTCAGGAACGTGAAGGAGCGATCCGCAAACTTTATCAGGATCTTGGACAGGCTTATTATCAGGCTCACAAAGATGATGAGAATCCGGAATACGAGCAGATTGCTGAGATTAGAGCCGCTTTTGAAGAAATCGGTGAATTAAAATCAGCAAAAGATGATATCCGTGGAATCAGAAGATGTCCGGAGTGTGGTGGAGCTGTTGCTGATAGTGCAAACTTCTGCTCGAATTGTGGTGCAAAATGCGAAAAACCGGAGCCGGAAGTATATGAAGGTGAAGTAGTTGATTCTGAGGAAGAGGCAGCTGAGGAGACAACAGAAACTGAAGCTGAGACAGATGCAGAAGATGCACCGGTAGCTGAGGAAGCATTTGAAGATGAGGATAAAATCGAAGAATAAATCTTGCTCCGTGTGGATGAAAATTTGATATTGTGAAGGGAAAAAGTCTATTTTGTCTCATCGGCTAACAATCGCTCGCTGAGAAAAAATAGACTTTTTTCCATTTACGCATTGATATGTTGAAATTTTCATCCACACTACGCTGCGTAACGCATTTACATGCGGTTACACATTAGATGTAGGTAATAGACGGATTTTATAGCGAAACAGATTAGTGGCTGCATAACCGTTGTTGTGTACGTAAATTAAGGGCCTGGTTTTATTTTTTCTCAGCGAGCGATTGTTAGCTGCGGAGACAAAATAAAACCAGACCCTTTTAACAACTTAAATTTCCGCAGAAACCTGCTTCGGAAACGCCTTTTTCGTATAAATGATCATCAGTATCGCACCAATGAGCCAGGAAATCGGATATACCATATACACGCCATCAATGGTTGGAATATGCGGCACAGCCAACTGAATCCATACGACACGATACACACACAGTGAAATCAGGATAATAACCATCGGCGGCACAGATTTTCCGATTCCACGGATCGCTCCTGCCAGGCCATGCATGATAGCCAGCATAAAGTAAAACGGGCAGAAGTACCACATAGCACGGACACCATATTCAATTACCGTCGGATCCTTGGAAAATACACCAATGATCGGATGTGAGAACAGTAACAAAATGCCGCCAATGCAAAGGCAGTAAATCACTCCCATGGCAACAGTTACGTTCATGCCTTTTCGTACACGATCAATATTTCCGGCACCATAATTCTGACCGGCAAATGTGGTAGCCGCCATACTGAAACTCATAACCGGCAGAATATTAAATCCGTCGATCTTGATATAAGCTGCAAATCCTGCCATAGCCAGTGCACCATAGCTGTTGACACTGGACTGAACCAGTACATTTGCAAAAGAAATAACAGTATTTTGGATTGCCGTTGGTACACCAACCTGAATGATACGAACAGCCACTTCTTTGTGAATCCGGATTTTTCTTAATGCTACTTTGTAGCTTTCATCTACCCGCATCAAATACAACATACACAGCACTGCGGAAAGCACCTGACTAATATCGGTCGCAATGGCAGCACCGGCGATTCCCATTTTTAACACCGGGATAAATAAAAGATCCAGTACGATATTTGTAAAAGAAGCAATGGCGAGGTACAACAGGGAACGCTTGGAATTACCAACTGCGTTTAAAATACCGCTTGCCATATTATAAAGAACGCTGAACAGCAGTCCTGCAAAATACAGTCTTAAATAAATAACGGACTGTGGCATAACCTCATCCGGTGTTCCCATCCAGCGCAGGATCTGCGGAGAGAGTGTGATACCAAGCACGGTCAGCACGACACCAAGGATCAGTGCGATTGCCAGAGCAGTATGTACAGATTCATGAATGCCATTTTTATTTTGTGCTCCGATAAACTGTGAGACAATGACACCGGCACCGGCTGCGGCCCCCATACTGAAGGAAATCAGCAGACTGATCAGAGAAGAACTGGAACCAACGGCCGCCAACGCTTCACTTCCGAGTGAATTTCCAACGACGATGGAATCCACGGTGTTATATAACTGCTGAAGCATATTTCCAAGAATCAGCGGAATGGAAAAAAGTAAAATGTGTTTCCAGATCGTACCTTCTGTCATCAGGGTAGAACCGGATGATTTTCTTTTATGTAGAGCAATTCCCATATCAATTCCTCCTATAGTTACTCACCAAGCCTCACATGTGTTCGACTTGAATAAAGATATATTTTTTATCTGTGAATTGGTTAACAGCGATAACTTATATTATAACGCTACTTATTTACAGGAATCAATATGAAAATAGAAGATGTAAATTCAAGTCGAACGCACGTGAGACTTGGTGCGTGATTCTGGTCAGCGCAAGCTGACATCTTCTTTCCAGAATCACTGCACTCTACACTCCGTTCCGGTCGGCGCAAAAATCCGGCATTATGACTGCCTGCTTCATTGACTTTTCAAGGTGCCTGTGATACGCTTAACTACTAGGAAAAAAGAACTGTTGAGTCTTTATTTAAGTAGATTATTATGCAGACAGTTCATCCGATAAATACCAAAAAAGGAGTGATTTGATTATGTGTAAAACCTGCAAAGGAAAATATTATATGACCACAGCGATTGCCTACACTTCCGGCAAACCGCACATTGGAAACACTTATGAGATCGTGCTGGCAGACAGTATCGCCCGTTACAAACGTCAGGAAGGTTATGACGTATACTTCCAGACCGGAACAGACGAGCATGGTCAGAAAATCGAGTTAAAGGCAGAGGCAGCCGGCATTACACCGAAGGAGTATGTTGACAAAACTGCCGGAGAAGTAAAACGTATCTGGGATCTGATGAATGCTTCTTATGACAACTTCATCCGTACAACTGATGAGGATCATGAGAAACAGGTACAGAAAATCTTCAAAAAACTGTACGATCAGGGAGATATTTACAAAGGATATTACGAAGGAATGTACTGCACACCGTGTGAGTCTTTCTTCACAGAGTCTCAGCTGGTAGACGGCAAATGCCCGGACTGCGGCCGTGAGGTTCAGCCGGCTCAGGAGGAAGCATATTTCTTCAAAATGAGCAAATACGCTGACCGCCTCATCGACTACATCAACACTCATCCGGAGTTCATTCAGCCCGTTTCCAGAAAAAATGAGATGATGAACAACTTCCTGCTTCCGGGACTGCAGGATCTGTGTGTATCCAGAACATCCTTCAGCTGGGGTATTCCGGTAGATTTTGATCCGAAGCACATTGTTTATGTATGGCTTGATGCGCTGACAAACTATATCACAAAAATCGGTTACGATGCAGATGGTAATTCTTCTGACCTGTTCAAGAAAAACTGGCCGGCAGACCTTCATCTGATCGGTAAAGATATCATCCGTTTCCATACCATTTACTGGCCGATCTTCCTGATGGCACTGGATCTTCCATTGCCGAAACAGGTATTTGGACATCCGTGGTTACTTCAGGGTGATGGAAAAATGAGTAAATCCAAAGGAAACGTACTGTATGCAGATGAGCTGGTAGATTTCTTCGGCGTAGATGCGGTTCGTTACTTCGTACTTCATGAGATGCCGTTTGAAAATGATGGAACCATTTCCTGGGAGCTGATGGTTGAGCGTGTAAACTCCGACCTTGCGAATACCCTTGGAAACCTTGTAAACCGTACCATCTCCATGAGCAACAAATATTTTGGCGGCGTGGTAAACAAAACAGGCGTTGAGGAAGACGTAGATGCTGACCTCAAAGCAGTTGTAACAGGAACCCGCGACAAAGTAGCTGCAAAAATGGATCAGCTGCGTGTGGCAGATGCAATTTCAGAAGTATTTACCTTATTCAAAAGATGTAATAAATATATCGACGAGACCATGCCTTGGGCACTTGCAAAAGATGAGACAAAACAGGATCGTCTGGCAGAAGTTCTCTACAATCTGGTAGAGAGCATCAACATCGGTGCAGAGCTGTTAAAGAGCTACCTGCCTGAGACATCTGCAAAAATTCTTGCTCAGATCAACGGTACAGAGCGTGATTTTGATGATCTGACAACTTTCGGTCTGCGTGAGAATGGTCTGAAAGTAACAGATAAACCGGAAATCCTGTTTGCACGTCTGGATCTTGCAGAGGTTATGAAAAAAGTAGAAGAACTTCATCCGCAGGTAAAAGAAGAAGCACCGGCTGAGGAAGCAAAAGCAGACGAGGAAGTCATCGACATTGAGCCGAAGGAAGAGATCACTTTTGAAGACTTTGGAAAAATGCAGTTCCAGGTTGGCGAGATCATTGCCTGCGAAAAAGTGAAAAAATCCAAAAAACTGCTTTGCTCTCAGGTAAAAATCGGAAGTCAGGTAAAACAGATCGTTTCCGGAATCCAGAAACATTACACACCGGAAGAGATGGTCGGCAAAAAAGTCATGGTACTTGTAAACCTGAAACCGGCAAAACTGGCAGGCGTTCTTTCTGAAGGTATGCTGTTATGCGCAGAGGACGCAGAGGGTAATCTGTCCCTGATGACACCGGAGAAAACAATGCCATCCGGAGCGGAGATCTGCTAATGATTTTTGACACACATGCACATTATGATGATGAACAGTTTGATACAGACAGAGAGGCGCTGCTTCTCGGCATGGCGGAGCAGAATGTCGGCACGATCATAAATGTCGGCGCATCTTTAGACGGCTGTTGGCGCAGTGTGGAGCTGGCGCATCAGTATCCATTTGTCTATGCGGCGGTTGGCGTTCATCCGGATGAGGTAGGAGACTTAAATGATCAGACTTTTGCCCGTCTGCGGGAAACAGCCCGCACCGAAGAAAAAGTGGTAGCCATTGGCGAAATAGGTTTGGATTATCACTGGGATGTACAGCCCCACGAAGTGCAGCAGCACTGGTTTGTACAGCAGATGGATCTGGCAAAAGAGCTGGATCTGCCGATCGCGGTACACAGCCGCGATGCGGCAAAAGATACCTTTGATCTGATCGCTGCCCGTGGTAAAAATCAGCGCGGCGTGATTCACTGCTATTCCTATTCTCCGGAAATGGCGCAGGAATATGTAAAGCTTGGATATCATATCGGACTTGGCGGTGTGGTGACTTTTAAAAATGCGAAAAAGGCGAAAGAAACTGCACGACAGATTCCTCTGGAGCGCATTTTGCTGGAAACAGACTGTCCGTACATGGCACCGACACCGTTTCGCGGAAAACGCAACAATTCCGCGTATATCGATTATGTGGCACAGGAAATCGCAGATCTGAAAGGAATTTCCAAAGAAGAAGTGATTGCTGTTACCGAAGAAAATGCAAGAAAGCTGTTTTTATCCAAATAAGAAAGTGAGTTGTGCATTAATTCTCATTTGCATTTGAGTTGGTTAGAAATAGACAATATTTGCAGAGTATAAAACTTGAATATGGAAAATCATTGTTTTTCATATAATATAGGAGAACATAGGAATATGAGTGAAAACAGACCAAAACCGTATCTTGGAAATCCGCAGGAGACCATTGCGGTATTAAACCGTTATAAATTTGCATTTCAGAAAAAATTTGGTCAGAACTTCCTGATCGATACTCATGTGCTGGAGCGCATTATCGACGAGGCCGGTATCACACCAGACGATTTTGTTCTGGAGATTGGACCGGGTATCGGAACCATGACACAGTATCTTGCCTGCGCAGCCCGTGAGGTTGTTGCGGTGGAGATCGACAAAGTGCTGATCCCGATTCTGGAAGGTGACACACTGAAAGCGTTTGATAACGTAACTGTCATCAATGAAGATATTTTAAAAGTAGATATCAACAAACTGGTAGAGGAGAAAAACGGCGGCCGTCCGATCAAGGTGGTAGCCAATCTGCCATATTATATTACGACACCGATCATCATGGGTCTGTTCGAGAGCCATGTGCCAATCGAGAGCATTACGATCATGGTGCAGAAGGAAGTTGCAGACCGTATGAAAACAGGACCGGGTTCCAAGGAATACGGTGCGCTGTCTCTGGCAGTACAGTATTATGCAAATCCGGAAATCGTGGCAAACGTGCCACCGAACTGTTTCATGCCGCGTCCGAATGTTGGTTCCGCAGTCATTCGTCTGACCAGACATGAGACACCAGTCGTTGATGTCAAAGACGAAAAACTGATGTTTCGTATTATCCGCGCATCCTTCAATCAGCGCAGAAAAACACTGGTAAATGGACTGAAAAATTCCGGTGAGATTAATTTCACCAAGGAGCAGATTGAGGCGGCGATCACAGCGATTGATAAACCGTTGACAATCCGTGGTGAAGCATTGACACTTGCAGAATTTGCAGCTTTATCGAATGCTTTTTCTGAGATGTAGTAATTATCGGATAAGAATTGAAATTCTGCAGATGATAGGAATATTAAAGTTCATAATAAATTATCTGTGGAATAAAAAATAATCTGAGTCATAAAGTTTAGAATGAAAGAAAAATTCAAACTTTATGGCTCAATTTTTATATTAATTATTTTTGTTCCGTATTTGCTGACCGTCTGGGTGAGAGGCGGTTTTGGAGGAAAACAGACAGATCCTGTACAGAAGCAGATCGAAGAACAATTGCCCTTTGTGGTGGCACGGGAAATTTCGATAGATAGTGAATCGGAATGCCTGAAGGCACAGACGATTATTGCCCGAACCAACCTGTGGAAAAGCTATCAGAAAGCATTGGCAGAAGCACAAACAGATGAAGATGCAGCAGGCAAAACTCAGACAGGTGAAAATGTATCGGAAGAAAATCTGTCAGCAAAAAAAGAGGCAGGAAAAAGTACAACAAGTGAAAATGACTCAGACAAAAGTAAAAAGATTCAGGACACAAATATAGAATGGACTGTATCTGATTCTGAGTTAGAAAGTTACACAGAACAGGAATTGAAGAAAATTTGGGGAACTTCTTACGAATCCAACATGGAAAAACTCAGACAGGCAGTGGAGGAAACTTCCGGCGAAATCCTGACCTGTGAAGATCAGACGATTCAGGCAGCTTATCATTATGCCGCAAATTGTAAAACCAGAAACGCATCCGAAGTTCCCGGTCAGGAGGATTATATCTGGCTACAGAGTGTCGACAGCGAAGATGATATGCTTGCGGACGGATTTTTGAATGTCAGTTACATGGAAAAACAGGATTTTGTAAATGCATTGGCATTGATTTTTCAAGATGAGGTGTTGGATGCGGCTCAAATGCCCGGCGCATTGGAATTATCCAAACGCGACAGTGCCGGATATGTGACGGAGGTAACCTATGGAATAACGGTAGCAAACGGGGAAGCGGTGCGTCAGGCGTTGCATTTGAATTCTGCCTGCTTCTATCTGTCTGAACTGGACGGGAAAATCCGTATTGTCACAAAAGGCATCGGACATGGACTGGGACTTAGCCAGTATGGGGCAAATGAGCGGGCAAAACAGGGGAAAAACTGCCGCGAAATTTTGACTTACTATTATACTGGTGTCAGCATCAAATCATGGTAAAAGTTAGTTGAGGGTATATAGAAATCGGCATATAATATTCCGTATTTTTTGCAGTCCGTTTTTACTGCATTGAATAAATCCATTTTTTTCGGAAAGAATAACAGTAAAACCATAAGTAATAACTGGAATCTGGAGGAGAAAAATGGAAAAGCAGAAAAAGACAGAGCATGTTGAAAAAAAGGAAAAACGGCGACGAATCATCCATACACAGAAATCATATCTGACCGCAGGAGTGATCATGCTGGTGGCAGTCATTGCCATGGCGGGGGCTTATCAGAGAGAAAAGAAAAATGCGGAAAACGCACAAAATGAAGCGGTGGCACTGGCAGAAAACGACTGGGTGGAGCCTGAGACAGATACCACCTCTACCGGGGATGAGACCCAGGAAACCATGGCGGCACAGACACCGGAATCACAGGTTTCCGACAATCTCAGCGCACAGACTGATACAACAGGGATCTCACAGACAGATCCGGTACAGGGAAGCACCGATACGACAGCGTTAAACAGTCAGGTGCAGACCAGTGAAGAACCGGTGATGCATTTTTCTGCATCGGACACCATCAGCTGGCCCCTGGAAGGCGATGTGATCTTGAACTACAGCATGGACAGTTCGGTTTATTTTGCCACATTGGATCAGTATAAGTATAATCCGGCACTGATCATTGCGGGAGCAGTCAATGACCGCGTGACAGCGGCAGCAGACGGGCAGGTGATCGGTGTGGATACGACTGCTGAAACAGGACAGACTGTGACCATCGGGCTTGGTGACAGCTATCAGGCAATCTATGGTCAGTTAAAAGAAGTCGAAGTATCCGCGGGAGATTACGTGAAACAGGGCGATACTATCGGTTATCTGGCAGAGCCGACCAAATACTATTCCGTAGAAGGCGCAAACTTGTATTTTTCCATGACAAAAGAAGGAAAACCGGTAAATCCGATGGACTATATTCGATAAAAGTTTTGTTCACGCATTGCAGCGAATCTGTGTATAATAACAGTGTACCGGTTAATATTCGCAATCGAAAAAATAAATACAGTTTTACCGGAGAAGAAAAATCCTGGTATCCGGTGTCAGACGTCTCACCTGATATCTGGATAAAACGCTATACGTTGGTCGGTAAAAAGGAAGGTACGTGAATAAAATACAGCAGGTTCGATTGCTTTTTATAAGGATGTTTGGGGTGTGCAGTAAGATATGCGAAAAATATGGACTGTGCGCCCTGAGCAGAGAAACTGCAATTGGAATATACGAATCCGATGAAAATGGTGATCGGATGAATGAAACAGGATGAGTCTGTTATTGTACGATATAGATGAAATATGCTGAATAAGAAATAATTTAAGAAAATAAGGGTAATATTGGAGAGAACATGAGAGAAACAACGAGAAATTATACATATATCTTAAAGTGCGGGGATGGAAGTCTCTACACTGGATGGACGAATGATATTGCAGCACGCCTGGAACAGCATCGCAGCGGAAAGGGTGCCAAATATACACGGGGACGCGGACCATTGCAGCTGGTGTATCTGGAAGTGTATGACACAAAATCAGAAGCGATGAGTCGTGAGGCAAGGATCAAACACTTTACAAAAAGTGAAAAGTTGAAACTTCTTGCCGCAGAAGAATGGCGTTCGGAACTGACTGTGGAGGAACAGGAGTTGCTTATTTACAGAGATTAAAAAATGAGCTGCCTAATATTCTAGGTAGCTCATTTTGATCGACGTTGATAAATACGCTATGGATGTTATCTTGAGATAATCATCTTACAGATCGGATTTCCCATGGAGGAAAATTTCTGTTCATATTCAGTCATAACATTTCCCTGGTTCAGTGTTTCGTCATGATGCAGATCCCAGGTAAATGCATCTAAATGCCATCCTGCAGGCTCTACCTGCTCTAGGGAGAACTGGAACAGATCTTTGTTGTCGGTCTTGAATTCCACATGTCCTTCCGGTTTCAAAATTTTATCATATCTGCCGAGGAAGGTCTGGGAAGTCAGACGGCGTTTTGCGTGGCGGTCCTTTGGCCATGGATCGGAGAAATTCAGGTAAATACCATCCACTTCATGTTTTGCAAACATATTACAGATGTTTTCTGCATCCATACGGATAAAACGCAGATTTTCCGGCTGTGTCTCCATAGCATCTGTTTTTTCCAGAGCGCGGACAAGCACGCTGGAGTATTTCTCAATACCGATGTAGTTAATATTCGGATTCTGCTGAGCCAGAGTGGTGATAAACTGTCCTTTTCCCATGCCTACTTCAATGCGGATCGGGTTGTCATTTCCAAATATTGTATGCCAGTTTCCGGCCTGTGGGTCTTCTTCCAGAAAACACAGCGGATGATCAGCGATGGTTTCCCGGGAGCCCGGTACATTTCTTAATCTCATAAAAATAATTCCTTTCATCGTTAAAAATACTTTTGTTTTGTAAAATTTCCATTATAAAAACAATGGAATTGTGATAATTATAGTAAAAAATCAGACACAAACGGTGTCCACTATTGTATTTATGTACTTACGATATTTGGTAGTTTTCTTATAGAAAACGTCTTATGTTTGTACTTAGTAATTTTTTATAGAAAATTTTGTGTCTGCTTGGTATTTTACTATAAGTTTCATGGAGCGACAAGAGAAATACCGCTGTTTTGCAGAGAAATACGGGTGAATTTTATTAAGATATCCTGAATTTTTCGCTGTAATGCCTGTTTCTTAACACTTGAGAGGTGTTTCTACTGGACGGAATATGTGAATTTTGCTATGATAATTGTTGTGTGAATTTTTATTTATCTCAGTCTGAGTTGAGACTCCCACTTCTGCAAGTGGTGAGTAGTAACAAGTATTTCTCAGTGGGAGTTCAATCTCCGACTGAGATAAATGCTCCGCGAGGATGTGCAGTGATTCTGAAAAGAAGATGTCAGCTTGCGCTGACCAGAATCACGCACCAAGTCTCACGTGCGTTCGACTTGAACTTAATAGAGAATCCTCTCATATCTATAAATGAGGAAGGGACAGACCGTTTTCAATAAGAATTCCGTTGCTGATTGAGATAAATACTCTATAAAGATGTGCAGAGTTTTTTGGGGAAGAATATAATCAACACATTTATGGGAAAAATAGAGTAAAGGTACGAAGGTATGCAAACGACGTTCAAGGCATTCTTGAAATGAGACCTGGTGTGTAATTCCGGTCAGCGTAAGCTGCGATGAAGTTTGGCATATTTGGAGGAAAAAATGAAAAAAATATTAAAGAGAATGACAGGCATTTTCCTGTGTGTGGCAATGGCGGTTGGCATATTTGGCACAACGCCGGCTTTTGCAGAGGGGGAAGATGTCAGCGCACAGAACACGCAGGCGCAGGCAGCACAGTGGCCGACGGGACCGGAAGTGCAGGCATCAAGTGCAGTAGTAATGGATGCGTCCACTGGCACCGTTTTATTTGAAAAAGATGCGGATACACCGCGTTATCCGGCAAGTATTACGAAAATCATGACGACTTTACTGGCACTGGAAAATTGCAGTCTGGATGAAGTTGTACATTTTTCGGCAACAGCGGTATACGAAAATGAAGGTGGCACTTCCCATATTGCCAGAGATCTGGATGAGGAAATGACGCTGGAACAGTGTCTGTACGCGATCATGCTGGAATCGGCAAATGAATGTTCCTACGCTGTGGCAGAGCATGTGGGTGGTGGTGACTATCAGAAATTTATCGATATGATGAATGCAAAAGCAGCAGAACTTGGCTGCACCAATACGCATTTTAACAACTGTAACGGTCTGCCGGATCCGAATCATGTGGTCAGCGCCCGCGATATGGCACTGATTTCCAGAGAAGCGATCAAAAACAGTATGTTCCGTAAAATCGTGGGAACCGTGCGTTATGAAATCCCGCCGACAAACAAACATGCGGATCCAACTCCGCTGAACAATCATCATCAGATGATCAGCGCATACAAAGGTCGTCAAAATCTGTATGAATACTGTATAGGTGGTAAAACCGGATGGACTTCTGATGCTGGAAATACACTGGTAACTTTTGCAGAAAAAGATGGCATGACACTGATCTGCGTGGTTATGGGATGTAGCGCAGGCGGTCAGTACAGCGATACCAGAACATTATTTGATTATTGTTTTGACAACTTTAAGCTTTTTAACGTATCACAGAATGAAAACCGTTACGAAAATACGCAAAGTACAGGAAATTCTTTGTTTACAGAATGGAATGCCTTTGCAAAAGTAGACAGTACGGCACAGATCATACTTCCGGCGAATGCAAATTTTGCAGATACACAGACAGAGGTTAATTATGATCAGACAAGTGACAGCATTCTTGGAACGCTGGTTTACTCTTATGGTGGAAGACAGGTTGGAACTGCCAATGTGGTCACGACTGGAGCGAAGATCACTGCTTATCCGTTTGGGGAAAAATCTGGTACGGTAAGTAAAAACGATAACCAGACAGAGCTGTCAGAAAAAAGTGCAGAAACCGGGAACGATGCGCAGAATAACAATACTTCTGCGACAAAATCCAATACACAGATCAGCAAAAAGAAACTGCTGTTGATCGGCGGAGGTGTTGTGGGAGCAATTATTGTCGTGCTCATCATCTGGTTACTGTATAATAATATCCGTCGTATCCATCGTAGAAAAGAAGGACGCGACCGCCGGTTTAAGACTATAAAAAATAACCGCAAGTGGAACAAGCGTGGTGGACGCTAAAATCATATTTCGGGTAATTGTGTGGTTTAAAATGTAGGTTATGAAAAGGGACTCTGCAATTTTGTCTCGTCCGCTAACAATCGCTGGCCGAGAAAAAATAGCCAGAGTCCCTTTCTTTTACGTTGTGTTTTAAAGCCACACTGCTTACCCTTGCGTTGTGCCACCCTAAATAGCCGGGAATTTCAGTTCTTTATATTTTCCATATTTCTGCTGAACCACATCCATATGCTCAAAGAAATCAATTCTCGTCTTAATGATCTCATTTAAGTGTTCTGCACGGGCAGAGTTTACATTTCGATCACGGATCAGACCATTCTCAGCAAGTACAAATTTGTACTCGCCATTCTCGTCTTTTACCAGATCTCCACCTGCACCACAAACTGCACACTCGAATGGGAACTCAATACCATCCCAATGTTTGTCGCCTTTGTAGATCAGTGCGGAATGACATCTCGGGCACATTCCCTGATCCGGATCACCAAGCCATCCGCGCTCTTCTACCGGAGTGTTGATTGCTTTAATAATGTTTTCGCCCATCTTGTGAGCACGCTCAATCTGCTCGTCGCGCAGTAATACGTTACCCGGACGACCATTTCTTGTGGACAGCATCTGGTCAACAACCTGTACAGACTGTGTGAACATGGTCGCGCCCATGCCTTCCAGGGCAAGTGTCTGCCAGTCATGGCAGGAACCGCCGACAGCGATCAGTCCGCCTACCATATGCGGATCTTCTTTGACTGCACCGATCTCAAGCAGGAAAGAAAGCTCGTATGCCAGAAATCTCTGTGCAAATTTCAGATACAGAGAACTTGGTGTCAGATCATAGGTCGGAACACCAACAATGATTCCGTTGCAGGTGTACATTTCCTGAACGATCTTGTCCATATCATCTTTGCTTTTTAAGATACAGCCATTGTATTTATCAAGTTTTCCCATTGCTACATCACCCATCTGCATGGTACATGCTTCACATCCGGTACAATGCTCGATGTTGTAATCAAATAAATTGATCAGTTTGCACTCAGCACCAGCCTCCTGACAGGCAAGCAGCGCTTCTTTTACTAAAATTTCGCTGTTTCCGTTGTGGCGTCCAGCCACGATACCTAAAATCTTCATTGTAAAACCTCCTAAATTTTTAATAATCTCAATAAGTAACCTGAATTTGTAGCTGAAATCCAAAAAGTAAGTTGCTATTTTATAAATGGATTTCTTGGTTAAATTCAGTGTAACAGGAAGCAACTGGTCTGACTAGTGATGTATCTTTCTCAATACATGCAAAAGTATTATAGAAATATGTCTTTTGGTAATGGATTTGTTGCAAATAGGTTATGGAAATGATACTATTTGCATGGACAATGACCTATATTTGAGAATAGATAGGTTTGTAAATAGATAAAAAATAACGGGAAGGACAGGAAACGGATATGACATTTAATCAGATCAAATATTTTGTCACAGTGGCAGAGTGCCTGAGTTTTACAGAAGCAGCAAAATGTCTGTTTATCACGCAGCCGGCATTGAGCCGCCAGATCAGTGCCATGGAACAGGAACTTGGAACGAAACTTTTTGTGCGGGATAAAAAGCGGTTGAAATTGACACCGGGTGGAAGTGTGCTGTATAACCGCCTGCTACATTTGCTGACAGACTATGAGGAGGCGGTGGAGGAAGCCAGACATGCCAATTCCGGATATGAGGGAAATCTGCATATCGGATTTCTGGATATCTATGATATTTCCGGTTTGTTTGACGATGTGATCCGGGAATTTCGGGAGGCATATGAAAATATCGAAATGAGTTTGGAGCGATTTTCTCTGAAGGAACTGCCGGAGCGGTTGTATGCCCGGGATCTGGATCTCATTTTGACCTATGGTTTTTCCCTGTATGATAAACCGGATCTTATGACCGTAAATATTCAGAAGTTTGATTCCTGCATCATGCTGAACCGAAACCATCCGCTGGCGGCGCAGGAGACGATTTCGCTGGCGGATCTGAAGGAGGAGCGCTTTATCCAGTTAGGACCGAAAGCAAGTGAGGAAGGCTATCGGTATATCACCAATCTATGCGTGCGATGTGGACTGCACCCGAATATCTTTCCGGTGGAGAAGATGGAGGACGTCATGCTGTGGGTTCAGACTGGAAATGGTGTTGCGATTACTACAAACCGCAGTATCGAAAAGCAGAATCCTCATGTAGTGATCCGCGATATTGATGTGCCGGAGGCGAAAAATCATAACATCACTATGGCATGGTGTAAGAATAATTACAATCCGGCGATCGCAATTTTTATGGAAATGCTTGAGAAAAAATTAACAAAAATTTTATAAAAATCTTATAAGATACACGATTTTAAGGGATTTGAGACAAAAATCTCAAAAATAGTACGGAAATAAAAACATTATAATGAAGAGAACGGCAATTTTTTAATAACAAAAATGGATTAACAAAAACGGCGATTTTAGAAAAAAATGTTGAAATCTGGAAAATGCCGGAAAAAATTGCAGAGTTAAATTTGTATAACGCATAACACTAATGCACAAAACGGATAAGTGAAAATTCTTTGTGCAAATTGCACATAAAAGAGAAGGGCAGACTGCTCTGGTTTGGTGAAGATAGATTGACTTTAAGAAATTCTTAAGCTAAAATACGGGTATCGCATTCGAAACTACCCCACGGACGTGACGGACAAATGTCTGTAGGGAGTAAGGTTTTGAAGGTAACATATGGTTTAATGGTATTATAGGAGGAAGTTGAAATGAACAACAAAAAGACCAGTAGCTGGAACCTCGGTGTAAAAGGCTACATCGTAGTTATTCTGGCGTTCTTCTCATGTTATGTGTATTCCGCACTGACATCAGATTCCCTGAATGTAACACGTGACATTTTCGTTAATGTTTTGAAACTCAATCAGGGTGCTATTTATGCAATGTCAACTATTGCAGTACCGTTTGGTATCGTTGGAAGTATTATTCTTGGTCGTCTGATCAATAAGCATTCAATCCGTCTTTACTGGGGATTAAGTATGATCATCACTGCTGTATTTACAGTAGCAATCGGTCAGATGCACAACACAGTAGGTGTTGTTGTATGTTATGTAGTAATCTACACATTCTCCCTTGCATCTGCTATGCTGCTTGCAGGTGAGATCATCGGACACTGGTTCCCGACAAAACGTGGTGTAGCCATGGGTCTGTGTACAGCTGGTTATCCGTTATCTGCAGCTACAACATCTGCAGTAGCAGGTAAGTTTGCTGAAAGTGCTGGATATTCCATGTACTATGTAGCAATCGCAGTTATTGCAATTATCGTTGGTATCGTAGTAATCCTTTTCGTTCGTGATTTCCCGGAAGAAAAAGGTGGATACCCGGATAACAACCCTGCATTCGATGGTGAGAAAGCAAAAGCTGAGCATCAGGCAGCTCTTGAGTATCTGAAAACATCCAAATGGACAGCTGGTAAATGTCTGAAAACAGGACGTATGTGGGTTCTCTGGATCGCAGTTGGTATCACAGGATTCATGTCCATGGGTATCATGTCAAACTTCGTAACAAAATTTATGGTTATGGGATATGAGCTTCCGAACGTACTTCAGATGCTTGGTATCGCAGGTATACTTGCTATCCCGGGATCTATCGTAGTAGGTTGGTTAGATGTTAAGATCGGTACAAAGAAAACCGGTATCCTGATCAACGCACTTGCACTTGTAGCAGTTCTTTGCTGCTTAACACATGTAACAGCATTACATTATATCTCCCTTCCGATCCTTGCTGTAATGTTAGGTGGATCTTCCAACTTAATGGTATCCTGTACAGCAGCTATCTGGGGACGTTATGATTTCAAAAATGCATTTTCAGTTATCCAGCCGCTGAACTCTGTTATGACAGGTGTTGGTATCACTGTAGTATCTGCCTGCAACAGCATTGACAAGACATGTCAGCTTGCTTACATCATCATGGCAATTATGGCAGTAGTTGGTCTGATCGCTATGTGTGCATTAAAAGTAGAGCCGATCGACAAAGACGTTCGCTAATCAGCAGAACATAAATTAGAAAAAAATATTGTTTTAGTCATATTCCCTGAATTATTACAATAGGACTGCCGGACGAAGATGTTTCGCCCGGCAGTTTTTTGCTTGCTAGGAAATGATACTGAAAATTCTATTGATAAAAAATAAAAGCAGAAAATAGGCATTTTATGTATACAAAGGACAATAATTAAACATGGAAAAATTTGCATAAAAAACCAAAAAGTTGTTACGTTTTACTTGTGGTTCCATGTGCAATCCTCTATAATAATTCTATATGGTAAAATGCAGGTTACAGTATAAGGTCAAATAACACGGCAGCAAAAGGAATGACAGAACGGTAGATTAGGGCAGCAGGATAAAATACTGAAAAGAGAATTATTTGATTATAACATATCGTGAAACCACGCGTCCCTATGCGTGGCTTTTTGCATTTTATAAAGATTTATATGGATTTATAAGGTTCGATACAGGAGGACAAAATGAGTATCAAAGAGTGTTATGACAAAATGGGTGCAGATTTTGATGAGGTAATGCAGCGTCTTGGAAGTGAGAGTTTTATTAAGCGTTTTGCCGTAAAGTTTCTGGATGATTCCAGTTATCAGATGATTCTGGACGGAATTGAGGCAAAAGATGCAGAACTGGCTTTCCGTGGAGCGCATACATTGAAAGGTGTCTGCTCTAATCTTGGATTTACAAAACTGTTTGAGGAGAGTTCAAAACTGACAGAGATTTTACGAGGAAGAGAACTGGTCGGTTATGAGGAAGCACTGGCAGAAGTGGAAAAACAGTATCAGATTACGGTAGATGCGATCAAGGCACTTGACGCGTAAGGAAACATACTGCAAAAGATGAGATCAATGCTATATCTTATCAATAAAGTCAGGAATGATTAAAGGAGTGCTATGATAAAGGGTATGAGTATGACTTGGGAGCAGGCACAGGCAGAAATTGACCTGTTTAGAAAAATATTTGAAGAAGTACGTCTGCTGAGTGCAGAGGAAGTTGGCAGCAACGAGGCAATTGAGTCAGAGGAAGAAAAACTGACGCAGATGTGTCAATGCAAATCCTGCTCAGAACAGGCGCGCAGTGAACACGGATGTATCGCAGCTAAGGTGCTTGCGGGAAAAACTCAGAAAACCAAGCTGGAATATATCGGAAGTGATCTGTATGAGATCGTTGCCCGGTATGTGGAAATTGACGGTAAACCATATGTAATGGAGATGGCGCATCAGGTGGAGGAAGAATTGATCATTGAACGGGAAGGAATCGACCTGTCCGGAAATGTCAAGGATTCTCTGTTTGACAAGCTGTATATTGATGCGCTTTCGGGTGCTTACAATCGACGGTATTTTGAAGATTGTGTGCGAAATAAGGTTGTCAATGCCGGCATTGCCATGTTGGATCTGGATGATTTTAAAGTGAGCAACGACACATACGGACATGACCTGGGTGATCGTTTGCTTCATCTGGTTTCTTACACTATTATGGGTCTGATTCGTAAGACGGATGCGCTGATTCGTTACGGCGGAGATGAATTTTTACTGGTCATGCCAAATGTCTCAGAAGAAGATTTTGAGAAAAAATTGGAAGAAATTCAGTATCAGATTCATATGATACAGATTCCGGACAGCAGAGGTGTCTTTTTGTCCGTCAGTATCGGTGCTGTGATTGCAAGAAAACAGACCGTGGAAAAAGCAATGTCCCGGGCAGATAAGGTGATGTACATTGCAAAGAAACAGAAAAATTCCATTGTGACTGAGTGGGATAGAGATCGTCATCCCGCGGACTGGAAGAAGCATTACAGTGACAGTACAAAGCAGAAAATTCTGATTGTGGACGATTCGGAAATGAACCGTGCGATTCTCTATGAAATGTTGCATGACGATTTTGAAATTCTGGAAGCAGAAAGCGGGGAGCTGTGTATCGATATGATGAAACAGTATGGCAGAGATATTTCTCTGTTGCTGCTGGATATTGTCATGCCGGGAATGGACGGCTTTGCGGTGTTAGAGCAGATGAACCACCAAAAATGGATCGAAGATACACCGGTTATTATGATCTCCAGTGAAAATTCTGTAGCATATATCAGAAAAGCCTATGACATGGGCGTTTCTGACTTTATCAATCGACCGTTTGATGCCAATGTAGTTATCCGACGTGTATACAATACCATTAAATTATATGCAAAACAGCGCCGTCTGACCACGATCCTGACAGAACAGATCAAGGCGAAGGAGCAGAGCCGCAAGATCATGGTGGCAATTTTGAGCCATATCGTAGAGTTTCGTAATGGAGAGAGCGGTCTGCATGTACAGCATATCAATGTGCTGGTAAAAATGCTGTTGGAGCGTTTGCGACAAGTGACCGATAAGTATCATATTTCCTGGTTAGAGCAGGATATCATTGTGATGGCATCGTCGCTGCATGATATTGGAAAAATCGGTATCGACGATAAAATTTTGAATAAAAGAGGCAAACTGACTGCGGAAGAATTTGAGATCATGAAGACACATACGCTGATTGGTGCGTCCATTCTGGAAGATCTGGAATGGTATCAGGAGGAACCGTTGGTGAAAATGGCATATTCGATCTGTCGCTGGCATCATGAACGCTATGACGGCAAAGGATATCCGGATGGTCTGAAGGGAGAGGAGATTCCGATTGCTGCTCAGGTGGTTTCCCTGGCAGATGTGTACGATGCGCTTGTGAGCAAACGTGTATACAAGGAAGGTTATTCCCATGAAAAGACAATAGAGATGATCCTGAATGGAGAGTGTGGTAATTTTAATCCGATACTGATTGAGTGTCTGAAGGATATACAGTCAGATATACCTGACGAAGTCTATCGGGGGGGTAAAATCCTGCTAGGTGCATGATTATCGGAAAGAAATATTGAGAAAGTCAAATTTGGAGAAAAAGAACTGCTTGGGTATGAGAAACATGCGCTGGCAAGCTTTTATCATAAAATGGTTACATTGTGTTATGAAAGCAGTAACCGTTGGTGGAAATTAATGATGCGTTATTATTATTGTTTTGAATTGTCAGGGGGACATGAGTTGTGGTAACTGGAATCGCAGGTGTGCTGACCGTGATCGGCGAACATTTCTGGCTGGTTGTGATCGCATGTATTGAAGTGGCAGTGGCATTTATTTTGCTTGGAACTGCTTACAAACGAAAAAAATACAGAAATGACCGGTCAGGCGGAGCGCAGATCGAAGGTGTGGAGCGAGACTTTTTAGAAGCCTGCAATGACTGGAAAAATGAGGCGTGCATTATGGTTCGCCGGGAGGATCTCCTGCCGGTTTATGCTACAGACAGTTTTTATGACATGCTTGGTCTGAATCTGCGGATGCTGCAGGAGGATATTCGAAATATCGGACTTAATATGGCAGATCCGGAGGCTGAGAAAAGGCTCTGGAAAAAGTATGAACAGTGGGATGGCAAAGAACCGTTGGAAGAATCGGTCAAATGGAATACCGGAAAATGGCTGCTGCTTGGATTTCGACGGACAGAGGATGGTGTCTATGATCTGATGTCTGTGTATGAAATCACACAGTTACATGAGAAGATTCTGCAATACGAAGATCGTCTGGATGCAGCAGAAGAAGCAAGTCAGTCCAAGACAAGTTTCCTGTACCGGATGTCCCATGAGATCCGTACCCCGATGAATGGTATCATGGGTATGCTCCGGCTGGCAAAAGAGAAAATGGAACCACAGGCTCCGCCTATGCAGTATCTGGACAAGACCGAAGAACTGGCAGGACATTTGCTGGCACTGATCAATGACATTCTGGATATGTCACGTATTGAGGCAGGCAAGGTAGAGCTGGAGCACAAACCGTTCAGTTTGAATCGTATGCGTGAGCGCCTGTACGATATGTTTGCCAAGAACCTGGAAGCAAGAAATATCCGTTATGCGGTTAATTTTGAAGATATTACAGTGGATTATGTGGTTGGTGATGAACTGCGTCTGGATCAGGTGATCATCAACTTCCTTTCCAATGCCGTAAAATTCACCTCCGAAGGTGAGATCATCGTCACCTTCCGTCAGATGATGATCCAGGAACAGACACTGGATCTGATGATCAGCGTGCGTGATACCGGTATTGGTATGGATCCAAGTTATGTACAGCGTATTTTCCGCCCGTTTGATCAGGAACATTCTGACACGGTGAAGAAATACGGTGGAACCGGTCTGGGTATGGCGATCACTGACCAGATCGTAAAACTGATGGGTGGTGAGATTGTCATTCATACGGCACCGGGAAAAGGGACCGATTTTTCTGTGTTTCTGCACTTACCGATCGCAGATGAAGCAAGTATTCAGGAAGCTGCAAAAATCGAGGAGCGTCAGGAGGAAGAAGTATCCGGAGAATCTGTATTCTATGGAAGACGGATTCTGCTGGCAGAGGATAATGAGATCAATGCCATGGTTGCAGAGGAAATCCTTGGCGGTTTCGGCGCGCAGGTGGATGTGGCAGAAAATGGTCAACTTGCGGTACAGATGTTTGAAGAAAAACCAGAAAATTACTATGATTTCATATTAATGGATATACAGATGCCGGTCATGGACGGAAGGGAAGCAACAGAAACAATCCGTCAGTTGAATCGTCCGGATGCGCAGACCGTATTGATCTTTGGTCTGTCTGCAGATGCGTTTGTGGAGGATGAGCGTAAATCAATTGCATGTGGCATGAATGGTCACTATGCAAAACCGATTGATTTTGAAGCATTACAGCGAAATATCGGCAGTTTTTTGAATGTTCAGAAAAAATAAATGAGTGATAAAAAATAGACAAGCGACAGAGAAAAAGGAAGTTACATCAGCTGGGAGATGACTCCCACCTCTATAGGTGGTGAGAAACAAGCTAGTATCAGTGGTGGGAGCCAATCCCCCATCTGATATAGCCTCCGGCAGGATTACAGAGGTGCGCAGTTGAAGTATGTCATGCAATTGCATGACGCGCACCTCGCAACAAGAATGCCGGAGCATTCTTGAAAGATTATGCGCAAGAGAAAAGTGGGTATAATAGATGAAAAATAGAAATAAAAAAGCGGGTGTGGCGATCGCTGCTGCTTCTGTGATCACGGCAGGTGCGGTAACGGTGGCAGTTGCCTACCAGAGCGGGGTGAATTTTCAACCAAAAGATTCCAACCGTAAGCTTCAGAATAATCAGGTCGTTTTTTCCGATAACAAGGATCAGGTAGAGCATACCGAGGATGATAACGGCGATAACAGTGAACTCTGGGAAAAAAATCAGAATGATCAGCAGGACAACAATCAGGAAAATGCAAACCAGTCGGACTATCTCTTCCAGAAAGATCTGCAGAATGGTCGTGCGACAGCTGTAACCGTTGGCGTGAACAGTGGCGATGCCAGTGGAAATAACGATCAGTTCACCGGTACACAGAATGGAACTGGCAGTCAGAATGGCGGGGGCTATAATCTGACGGATGATACTTCCAATGCAGATATCATTATCAACGGCAACGGAACCGGGCAGATCACGGATCCGAATGGAAATGGTGCCAGTAATGGCAGTGGAAATAGCCAGAACAGCACGAATGGAAATGGGAGCAGCAATAATTCCGGCTCTGATACAAATAAAACACCGTCCACAGATGACAAAAATAATGGGAATAACAATTCTGACAACAATAACGGTGGTTCTGATAACAAAAGACCGTCTGCAACCGCGAAAGATCCCGAAGTAAAGAAAGAATGGAACAACCGGGTAGATGGTGTTATTGATCATCCATATCCGGATGATGGCATCTCAGATGTTACCGAAGATGAAGATGGTGACTATGCAGGTGTGGTAATCTGTCAGCGTTGGGATGCGGATGCCGTTTATATGTATAAAGGACAGACGATTGATCAGACGCTGATATATAATTCGCTGGATACGTTCGTATATTCCAATGACCGGGAAAATCGCTATGTCTGGGGAGAAAGTGCTCTGAATCAGTTTATCCGGATTGATGCGGTATCTTTTGATGGCGGTACAACCTGGAAAGATCAATTTCCACTGACGATTCCGACCACGGTGACGGATGATACCATGATTATCAAGGTGTCTTATCGACTGACCAAAAATAAACCATGGGTAGAGCGTCAGGTGCCGTATGGTTTAAAAGCAAATCGTATCTTTGTACTTTCCAAAGAAATTCAGGAAGAAAATTCTGTGATCGATACAGATACGATTCTGAATTATGATCAAAATCCGGAGGTAGGCTCCATTGTGAATCTGTATCGGTTTCAGTGGGACTATCTGGGAACCGAACCGTTAACAACATTGTTCCCTGGATGGATGGAAGATGGAAAACTGGTTTCGTGGTTATATACTTCCACAGAGGGACGACATATCCTTGAACCGGCAGAGAACGTACCACTCAGCAGTGAATATACAGTTCAGCTTAATGTGTTCTGGATGACAGATGACGGGAAAATTGATCCATCTGGAAACAGTCTGACTTATTTGCAGACACTGACAGGTATTTCAAATAAAGCTGTTAAACGAATGAAGGATGGTACGATTCTTGACCGAATGCAATATGATGAATTGACTGTGCCGGAATATATTCAGGCAGTGTCGATTGACGAATCCACAGATCTGGATGTTGACTATTTGAAAATCCCGGATACGGTAATATATCTTGCTGACAGCAGTAAAGGATTACATGTCAACCGTGGCTATCTGGTAGATGAGGATAATCCGGTTTATCAGTCCACAGACGAGGGTGTGTTGCTGAACAAAGAAGCTACGGAAATCCTTGGAATTCCTTACAAATTAAAGAAACTGACAATTCCTGCGGCGATTACCAATATAAACCTGAATGCAGATAATCAGATATCCGAGATTCATATTGAGGCAGAGACGCTGGATGGTGTACCGTCACTCAGTTATGAAAATATTAATCACTGTAAACTGGTAGTACCGGAGTCTTATATGGAGGAGTTTCTGGAGGAGAATAATGCAAATATCCGCTATGGAACCGGAAACAGTGTGGCATCTGCGGATGATCCGTCCGTTACATACACGATGAAAAGTGGTGTTGTTATAAGCAGTAAAGGTGAAATACGCAGAATCGTTTCAAAAAATAATACATCCGTTACATTGCCAAATACTGCAAAACAGATTGAAAAAGATGCTTTTTCCAAAGGAACAGGTATTGAGACACTGATTTTGCCTAAAAATGGAACAACACTTCATCTGGAAGACGGATGCTTAAATGACAGTGATGTAACTGCTATCTGGTGTTATTCCAAGAAGCAGTATGATACAGTAAAAGAAGAACTGGCTGATTCCGGAACGGATAAGGATGTTTCCGTAGAACTGCTACAGAAATCAGCAGAGGGTTACTATTACAGAATATCAGATGCGGGCATTATGCTGATGAGTGTGCCGGAGAATCTTACCTCTTTTGATGGTACAATGACAGCAGAGGATGGAACTTCGCTTGAAATCAATGCCATTGCAGAGCAGGCCTTTTCTGACTGTCAGGATCTGGAATGGGTAACACTTCCGGAAAGTATCAAGAAGATTGGTTACAAAGCTTTTGAAGACTGTATCGGGCTGCAGGGAATTTTGATCAATTCTACCGATACGATCACAATTGGAAATGAGGCGTTTTGCGGATGTGACAGTCTGCGATTTGTGGCATCCAATGCGATGGAAGGCATCATGGAAGATGATTACGCGCCGCTGATTTCTGACAGTTATTCGATTAATACCGGACTGTATTATTTTTATACGCCGACGGATTCTACCGGTTACTTTGACGGGCATCTTTCTTTTACGGCAGCATCAGGGGTAGCCTCTTATGGTCTGGTGGATATTGGTGGAGATGCCAGAATGTTATATGGTTTGGATAGTAATGGATCTCCATGGATTGGCCTGCGGTCAGGCGGAGAAGTGTCAGATCAGGTGACATTGCCGGAGAGCACCACGGAGCTGTTTCACTATGCGCTGGCGGATACGAAAAGTCCATCCGGAAGTTATTCTGTAAACTGGGATGATATGTTGGGACTGCACTGGCTGGATCCGGGTGCATTCCGCAATTCAGATCTGGGTGGAAGTATCACTTTGTCAGGAACCTTTTTCTATCTGGATAACGATGCATTTACCAGTTGTAATTCCATTACAGATTTTACGGTAGATGCCAGTGTTTATCTGGGAGAGGGTGTATTTCAAGATTGTAAAAATATGACAAACGTGTCGCTTGGTGAGTTCCTTGACAATTCCGCAGTTTATTTCGGATTATTTACCGGATGTGACAGTCTGCGGGATATATACTTTAACAGCGAATCAGCCCCGAAGCTGATGCTTTATGGAACGAGGGAATATCAGTTTAATTATGGCTGGACAGAGGAAGAAGAACTGGAAAAATTACGGATTCATGTGCCGGAGAGTTCAAAGGAAATGTATATACGTGACTGGCGCTATGCTTTTGCCGGTTATATTGATTATCCGAATAAGTCTGCATACGATCGAATGTGGGAAGATATTCGATGGCAGCATATAAACTGGGATACCTGGGAGTTCCCGTCAGATGAAGAAGTAGATGCTTATGTGGCAGAAGCATTGCTGAAAGCAGAGAACCGTGCACGAAAAGCATTAGGAATGGAGGAGGTATCCAGATTATCAGAATGGTATGAGTATACGGTTGACAGCTATGGATTTGTCACATTGACCGGAGTGCCGTCATATTGTACGGAAGCAACGCTGGATGCAGAAACAATCGGACTGGCATCCGGAGGATATCTGGATAATATTGGAACGGGTGCTTTTTCCAAGGCGAAAAATCTGCAGAAAGTAGTAATTCCAAATGGTCTGTCTGCTATTTACAGCAATGCCTTTGCCGGTGTGGAGAGCGACAGCGTTACGCTGGTATTTGAAGGCTGGGCGCCGAATTTGTTCCGAAGCGATGATGATATCCTTAATGGAGTGCCGTTCTCCTTTGGAATCGATGACAGCCGCATTCATATTCAGGTACCGGAAGGCTGGGAAGACTTTTATATTAGTATGTGGGAGTACATTTTTGCCGGCTATGATACTGCGGAAGATATGTGGGCAGGAGTTGAGGCAGATCTGGCAGAACAGAATGGTACAGAACCGACGAATGAGGAGATTTTGACAGAAGTGAACAAGCGTCTGGTAGTATCCCATAACCGTATCCGTGCCATGATGGGACTGGACCCGGAGCAGGTAGAAGACAATACTTCGGATGGCTCCGGAGAGACAACGGATACTGATCCAGATGGTACGACGGAAGGAACCACAGAGGAAAATACCAATACGGATGTTTCTGGCAATACAGTTTATGAAAATTCCAATATATGGATGGTAAATACAGGAATCGGAAATCTGGATACCGCCGCTTCTGAAAATACAGATGCGGACCGTACAGATTCCGACCATGAAGATGCAGACAGTGCAGAGTCAGAAGATACATCTGCAGACAAGGATAAGAAAAAGAGTGAGGATGCAGATGTAGCGACAAAAGATACAGATGCGGCGATCCCGGAACAGGAGGATACACAGGAATGATCGTGGAACAGTCAAAACAGATCGTAGAAGAGATCAGTAAGGCTTTTATCGGTAAAACAGAGATCATTGAAAAAGTACTTATGACAATCTATGCAGGAGGACATGTACTGCTGGAGGATGCTCCGGGTGTCGGAAAGACAACACTGGCACTGGCATTTTCCAAAGTGCTTGGACTCAGCAATAAACGTATTCAGTTTACAACAGATACACTGCCGTCAGATATTACCGGTTTTACGATGTTTAACCGTCAGACGAATGAATTTGAATACCGGGAAGGAGCTGCAAACTGTCAGCTTCTTCTGGCAGATGAGATCAACCGTACTTCACCGAAGACGCAGTCAGCGCTTCTGGAGGTTATGGAAGAAAATACCATCAGTATCGATGGTGAGACACATGTGCTGCCACTGCCGTTTATCTGTATCGCAACACAGAACCCGTTGGGATTCTCCGGAACACAGCCGTTGCCGGAGTCACAGTTAGACCGTTTTATGGTATGTCTGTCCATCGGTTATCCGACGCTTGAGAGCCAGATGCAGATCATTACCGCGCAGCGTTATCACAATCCGCTGCTGGATATCAAACCGGTGACAAATGCACAGAACGTACTGGAAGTGCAGAACTATCTGTCTTCTGTAGAGATAAAAGACAGCGTACTGCGTTATGCGATCCGTCTGTGTGAGGAGACCAGACGTCATCCGCTGATCGAACTTGGTATCTCTCCGCGTGGTGTTTCTGCACTTGTTAAAATGGCGCGGGCAAATGCGCTGATCCGGGAGCGTAATTATGTGATTCCGGAAGATGTACAGAGTGTATTCTGTGATGTATGTGCACACCGTCTGGTGTTGCGTCCACAGGCGCAGGTAGAAGGCGTTCAGGCAAAAGATATTCTGGGAGAAATTCTGCTGAAACTCAGACCTGGAACAGAGGAGTAAAGGATATGAACAAAAACAGGATCGGCTATCTTGTCCTGATGGCGTGTCTGGCAGTGCTTGTTTTCTTATTTAGTAATCGGTTCCTGTTATTTCTGCTGATCATGATGGTGGTGCTTGCCGTGCTGATGGCTGTATTGAGCCGTGTAGATGCCAGAAATATGATGGTGGATATGGAAATTGTTTCCGGAACACAGGAAGGAAAAGACCTGAAAGTAAAGGTAAAGATGTATTCCAGATTCCCTCTGTATGCAGCACGTAGTATTCTGATGGGCGTGGATATTGAAAATACCATGTTTTGCAGTACAGAACGCAAATATTATTTCATGTATTTGTCCGGTAAATCCAGGGAAGTGGAGCTGACCATTCCGGCGCGGCGCTGTGGGGAAGTGAAGATACAGTGTGCAGAGATTTTACTGCAGGATCTGTTAAAATTATTTCGAAGGAAAATTCGTCCCTTTGAGACGGTACAGACCATCGTATATCCGCGTTCCGTGAACGTGCATGTGGAAATGTCCCGGGCAACCATTGGAGCACCCCGTGAAGAAGGGCGCATGCAGAACCGGAAAGGAAATGATCCAAGTGAGATGTTTGATATCCGGGAATATGTGCCGGGAGACGATATCCGTTTGGTACACTGGAAGCTTTCCAGCAAGACAGAGAATCTCATTTTGCGGGAAGCCAGCGATCCGTCTCATTACAATATGGTACTTTTACCGGATCTGGGACGTAAAGTTATGAATATAGAAGCAGCAGACGAACATGGAGAACCGCAGGAAAATCCTGTAGAAGAAATCAATACAGCTGTAGCATTTGGTACTGCGATCGGAGAACAGTTATTGCGGCTTGGATGTGCATTCTGTATGGCGGTTCCGGGTAAAAATGGTCTGCAGCTTTGTGAAGTGCGGGATCGACGGGATCTGCAGCGGATGCTGATGTTGTGGATGAGCAGTCCGATTCCAGAGTACAGTGGACAGGCGCTGCAATATTTTATCACAGAGCATCTGGAAGAATATTTTACACGGTTACTGATCCTGTCTGCAGGCGTATATCAGCAAAATCTGCATACGTTAAGTGGTCAGATTGGAACCACCGTGGTCAGTGCCAGAGCAGATCTGGATACAGTGATCAGCAGCGTGAGTGGAAGCTGTGAAATGATCGATATACCGGTAGATAAGACAGAAGAAATGTACCGGATTATTTGTTAAGGATAATAGATTACTATGAAACGTACGAAAAAACAGTTTACCGTTGATCGGATTGTACCGGATAGTGAGGGAAAATTACATATTAAAGTAGGAATCCACCTTCTTTTGAGCCTCTGTCTGTGCCTTGGCAGTCTGAGTGTACTGCATGCAGAGGGGAATGAGTATCCGTCGATATCGGCAATGGTATATTTGCTGATGATCGCCACACTGGTCTGCTGTGTGTTGTCACAGAGAAAGAGAGAAAAACAGTGGATGAAGGTATTCTACTATGGAGGACCATGGCTTCTGGTACTGATCCTGACCGGTTTTCACGGATATTGGACCGGTGCCAAAAGTTGGATCAACATGATCCTTATGTACTGGAATGAAGTACACGATGGTGGTGTGGCATTGCTTTCCGTTTCGCAGGAAAATGCGGCAATGCAGTCATTTACACTGTTGATGGTCATTTTCTGTGCACAGTTTTGCTGGTGGATGGTAAAAGACCGTAAAGTGATCTGTGGCATTGGATACAGTATGGCATGGACGATGCTTGCATTGATGACAGGTATGTTTCAACCATATATGGGCATGCTGTTTTTGATCGGATTAGCCGGATTATTTCTGGCAATTCAGGGCGGTTACGTTACTGCCAGAAATCTGTTCTGTTTTGTAGTGGTGTCGGTGATTGTCGTGATCGGTGGTCTGACGCTTCCACAGGAAAATCTGGATTCTGTGACACAGGCAAGACAACAGTGGAAGGAACAGATCCGAACCTGGCGTTACGGTGAGGATTCTCTGCCGGAGGGAGATCTCAGACAGGCAGCTTCCTTGCAGAAAAATTCGAATGAGATGCTCCAGGTTCAGACAGGGCAGCAGAAAATGCTCTATCTGCGAGGCTTTGTAGGCGAAGTATATCAGAATGGAGTATGGCATGAACTGCCTTCTTATACGTATGGCAATGAAAATGCCGGAATCATGAAATGGTTTTTACAGCAGGGATTTCACCCACAGATGCAGGTGGCAGAATATTATGCACTCTGCTCCGAGGACAACCAGCCGGAAGAAAATGAGCTGAGTATTTCGGTGACAGACGCTTCCCGATATTATTTCTATCTGCCAGTCAGCATGGAGGAAGTAAACGGTTCCAATTATAAAGAGAAACGTTCTTCCCGACTGTTTAGTACCGGTTGGCGTGGAGCTGGTTCTTATTCCGGAACAGAACTGTCCGGTTCCAGACCGGCAGAGCTGACAGTGGCAGAGGACTGGGTAAGCGATCCGACCACAGAGGCGCAGAAACAGTATTGCCAAACGGAATCAGTGTATCGTGATTTTGTATATGAGAATTATACACAGACAGATGCAGATACGGTGAAATTGATGAATGAAATTTTCTGGGATGATTATGATCCGGAAAGCGATGGTATCTACAGTGCCTTAAGTCAGGTACGAACGGTGTTAAATAATAACGTGAAATATGTGGAAAAACCGATGGCAGCACCGGAAAGTTATGATCCGATCCGCTATTTCCTGACAAAATCCAGACAGGGAAATTCGATGTTGTATGCATCCGCAGCAGTAGAGTCACTGCGGGTACATGGAATTCCGGCGCGTTATGTAGAAGGGTATTTTGTATCAGAGGAACAGTCCGCAGCAAACGGCGGAAAGGTATCTCTGACCGGCAAAGATGCACATGCATGGGTAGAAGTTTATTTTGACGGAATCGGCTGGCTTCCGGTAGATGTGACACCGGGATATTATTTCGATTCTGTATCATTACAGCAGATGGTAAGTCTGCCGGATACCGTTCAGAAAAATGCGGCGTTAAGCAACAATGGCTATGATACAAACATTGTGAAAAATTCCGGTAATCAGGGTTCAAAAGCACCGGAAATCCTGAAAAAAGTATTTAATGTGGCAGCCATCTGTCTTGGGATTGTTGGTTTGCTGGTGATCCTGCTTACTGCTATCTTTGTTGTATTAGAGATTTTAAGAATACTGGCAGAATACATCTGGAAACAGCATGAAAGCTATTTTTCAGACAGCGAGCGGATTGGATACAAGACGAAGAAAATTTATCATTTGCTTGCGATCCGTGGAATTGATGCAAGTCTTGGATGGAATATGGAAGATACCGATACCGCGATTGCAGATACTTTTTCTGAGACCAGTCCGGGAGAGTACAAACGTGTCTGTGTTCTTTTGGAAAAGGCAGCATACGGAGGCATGATCCTCAAGCAGTTTGAGGAGCGTACGGTAGACGCATTTTTGACAAAAATTTCAGAAGTAGACAAAAAAAGTAACTGGTGGATCCGTCTGCGTCTGCGCTATGATGCGGTCTACTGTCTGCGTCATTATAAATAAACAGACCGAAAAATAAGGAGAGTACAGCGATGGATTTATTTGATATCGTAGGTCCGATCATGGTCGGACCATCCAGCTCCCACACTGCGGGAGCCGTGCGAATGGGTTATGTGGCAGGAAAACTGTTGGGAGAACCGATCTGCAAAGCAGAGATCCTTTTGTATGGATCCTTTCTGGCAACCGGGGAAGGACATGGTACGAAGAAAGCGCTGGTTGCAGGTCTGCTGGGGATGCAGCCGGATGACTACCAGATCGCAGACAGTTTCGAGATTGCGGCACAGCGTGGGATAACGGTGGCGTTTGGTGAGGCGCATCTGGAGGAAGCTCATCCGAATACGGCAGTGATCCGATTAACCGGTGTCGGAGAAAAATATACGGAAGTACAGGTGTCTTCCATCGGTGGTTCACGGATCAGTATTGATAAGATCGATGGCATCAACACTGGATTTTCAGGGGAATGTCCGACACTGATCGTACACAATATGGATCAGCCGGGATGTATCGTGGCAGTTACTTCCATGCTGGCAAAGAAAAATGTCAACATTGCGACCATGCAGGTGTATCGTTCTGCCAAGGGTGAGCAGGCAGTTATGGTGGTGGAATGTGATCAGCCAATTTCCGAGGATGGCATTCAGTGGTTAGAACAGGTGGAAGGCGTGCTGAAAGTGACGTATTTTGCCGGAATTGGGGCGTAATGTTACTAAGGTAAAAGATGTTCTCTTATTTTTTATAGAAGCATTCTTGAATTATAAGATTTACTGAGCGCCGATCGAATTCCACAAATAGGATGTAGATGGGAATAGAATAACAGGTAGAAAAGGAAACCATAATTATGGCAGTAGAATATCACAGTCTGAGAGAGCTGGTAGAACTGGCAGAAGCACAGGAGAAATTTGTATGGGAGATTGTACAGCAGGCGGATATGATTGAGAGCGAGCGGACTGCTGAACAGTCCTTTGCCAAAATGCATGAGATGTATCGGGCAATGTGGCAGGCAGATCAGGATTATGACGGAGCGCGCCGTTCTGCAAGCAGGCGCGCGGGCGGAGACGGAGAAAAGCTGGAACAATATAATGCGTCCGGAAACAATATCTGCGGACCGTTTATCGGAAAAGTCATGGAAAAAGCAATAAAAATGGGAGAATCCAACGCTTGTATGCGGCGTATCGTTGCAGCACCGACGGCAGGTTCCTGTGGCGTACTTCCGGCGGTATTACTCAGTTTTGCAGAAGATTTTCCGGCAACGGAAGAAATGCTTGTGCAGGCGCTTTATGTGGCAGCCGGAATCGGAAAAGTCATCGCAGAGAATGCTTCTCTGGCAGGAGCGTCCGGCGGATGTCAGGCAGAGATCGGCTCTGCCAGTGCCATGGCAGCGGGAGCGCTGGTCTGTCTTCAGGGCGGAGATGCCGAAGCCATTATGCATGGGGCAGCTCTGGCATTGAAAAATATGCTTGGTCTGGTTTGTGATCCGGTGGCAGGTCTGGTGGAAGTTCCGTGTATCAAGCGGAATTCTTATGGAGCAGTCAATGCGGTGACATCGGCACAGCTTGCCGTGGCAGGAATCCGCAGTGCCATTGATCCGGATGAAGTCATTGACAGTATGCGGCGGATTGGAAATCAGTTACCGGCTTGCTTAAAAGAGACTAGCGAGGGCGGTCTGGCAACGACGGAGTCTGCAAGGCATTACCAGTCGTAAGGGGATTTCAGAGAATAGCAAACTTTATCTCAGTCTGAGTTGAGACTCCCACTTCTGCAAGTGGTGAGTAGTAACAAG
>OLNI01000077.1_pt1 | contig 98382 bp, 166 predicted proteins | sample 1672921 | NCBI WGS metagenome assembly OLNI01 (sample SAMEA3136737, study PRJEB25190) | human gut metagenome | biome: human gut; feature: human-associated habitat; material: faeces | place: Austria | collected 2013 | reverse complement strand
GGTCCACAAGGGCCAAAAGGTGACAAAGGAGATTAGGGTCCACAAGGGCCAAAAGGTGACAAAGGAGATTAGGGTCCACAAGGGCCTGCAGGATCTACTAGTTATAATGCTGATACAGTAGATGGCTTTCATATAGTATCTTGTACTTAGGCACAATATGATGCATCATCCAAATCATCTAATACTCTTTATTTAATTGTAGGATAATATGAATGGAATAAAACAAGGCACTAGATGAAAAAGAAATAGTAAGAGTAGGTACCAATGCTCATTACTGGCTTGATAAATTACCTTAGGTTGTTACTAAAGATAATGACGAATATCTATCTTTAAACTATGGAGTACTAGGAACTGTATGTGCTTTATCTGTATCTAAATATGTTAAATAGCTAGAAGATAGAGTTACTCTATTAGAGAATAAAATAGCCTCATTATAGTAAGTAAGAAGCGCTATTAGATGTTACTAGTAACTATTCAATAACAGGAACATAATAATACCCTATACGTTATATTAAATATAATCTCGAACAATTTTCAGAGTCCTTGCTGATTTTAACCCCTTTTCAAATCAACAAGGACTTTTTGGTTACACTTATCAGTTACTATCTATGAATTATTATCAGTTAGGAGAATACACAATGCCGATATTTAAGAACATGTTTAGCAGTGCAGAAAAGTTTCTTTCCGCTGCTATAGGTGGATTAATTTCGCTATATTCACCGGTATATGTTCCTATAATGGCTCTAGCAGGTGTCATAGTAGTCAACACTATATATGAGTGTAAGGTAAATAAGAAGTTCAAAGATGACGAGTTTTTTGCTCGTTCTAAGAGATTAACGTCAAAGATATTCTACAAACTCAGAGATGCTATAGTAGCTATTTGTGGAGCATTTACTATTGAGAAGTTTATAGTAACTTCTATTGATTTGCATGCTATAGAGTTTATAGCTGGTGCTATCGCTCTCGTAGAGTTCTTTTCTTTACTAGAACATCTAGGTAAGTTACATCCTAAATGGACAATATGGAATGTACTTAGGAAGGCAGTAAAGAAGAAAGGGGAACAGATTTTAGATGTCGAATTAGATGAAGAACTATCAGATGATACCAATAATAGTAAAGTTAATTAATTGGTTCAGTAATAATATCAGAATAGTCGCAGTAGGTTTCGTTAGTTTACTTATTGCGACTATTTTGTTTTAGAACAATTAGTTAAATAAGAAGAATAAAGAGATAGACAGAATAACTAACAATATCAGAGCTTACGAAAGTATAGCTACAGATAAAGAAGCACACAACAGAGTATTACAACTTACTATTAATGAACTTAATTATAGTAAGGATAGCCTGGTACAATATATAAACTAGGTTAAGAAAGAAAATAAAGTCAAAGATAAGAATCTAACCAATGTAAGTGTAATCAATACTGAGATTAAGGATTCTGTGAAAACAGTAATTAAAGAGAAGTTAATAGACTTCGATAAAGAGTTAAAACTCAATGACTTAACAACTATCATAGTTAGTAGAAAGGATTCAATCCTAACAGCCAAAATAGATATAAAAAACTAGTAGACAATATTCGTAACAGAGAACAAAGAATATAAGAATACTTATAAGAACTGGCTAGTTAGATTCTTTCACTTTGACTTTAAGAAAATACATATCAAAAATTACCAGATAGTAAATAGCAATCCGTTGATCAAAGTAACGGATACACGGGTAATAGAAATTCCCGACAAATAACATATTCAAAACAATATTAATCAATAATAATATGCATAGAATATTTCATATTAAAGCTTATGAGAAAGAACATGGTCCACACTTCAATGAGGAGCACGCTCGTAAAGCTGTAATGAAGATGGAAAATGAGGATGGTACTCGTGGACCGCATTGGTCTATAGAGGAAACCACTACATTAGCCAGTCAGTATGGAATTACTTTAGGAAGTAAGTTCAATCGATATGATTGGTTCGTAGCATTAAATATGATTTATTCTGACTATTACAAAGTAATCATTAATATCACTGGTTCTAATAATACTAAGAACTATGTTGAGTTTGCCAAAGCTTGGCTAAATGATAAAGACATAGATGAAGGCAAGATGTGGTATTACTATGTATACGTAATGTGTGATAAAGTCAGAGAAGCTGAAATGGAATGCTACGAAAAAGAAATGTACAAATACGAAGACGACGAAGAAGACGAAGAATTTGGTCGTTATCGTAGAGGTGGTAGACGAATGGGAATGTTTGGAAGACGTCACATGTATGATAGGGATGACTATGATAGACGTGAACACGAATACGAACATGAACATGATCACGATTATGATCCTTATGAATACAAGCGTAAAGCTATTCGTTACGTTAGATACTAATTAAAATCAAATTTATAAAATAAATCAATTATGTTAGAAGATAGAATTATCGTGCAAGATCGTGGTATTGACGCTGGTCTTGCTGCTTTAATGCAAAATGCTAATAGAGGTAATATGGACCCCGCAGCTTTAATGGCTATGATGAATAACAACGTCATGGGTGGTAACGGCGGCTGGTGGTGGATCTGGATCATATTGCTGTTCTTCTGTTGGGGTGGTAATGGTTTTGGTTTCGGTGGTCGCAATGCAGGTGCTTTGGCTTCTGAATTGAATACTGATGCTAATACTAACCTGTTGATGTAGGCTATCAATGGTAACAAAGACGCTATTAATAACCTTGCTACAACTTTGAACTGTGATATCAACTCTGTTCAGACCGCTTTGAATACTATCAATAGTGGAGTAAGTCAGATATCTTGTGATACCAAACTTGCAAGCTGTGAAGTAATCAATGCTATTACTTCTGGTAATGCTTCTTTGGCTTCTCAGTTAGCTAGCTGCTGCTGCGATCTAAGACAAGAAGTATGTGGCATAAATAACAATATAACTAGAATGGGTTATGAGAACCAGTTAGCAAACTGCAACCAGACTAATACTTTGCAGAATGCAATAACCTCTGGTTTCAATAGTTTAATGTCTGACAATGCTGTCAAATTTAACGTTATAGGCGCTAAGATTGATGCTCAGACTCAGATTATCAATGACAAATTCTGTCAGTTAGAAATGCGTGAAATGCAGAATAAGATTGAAGCTCTTCGTGATGAAAAGCAAGCTTATCAGTTGTCTGCTTCTCAATAGGCTCAAACAGCTAATATCGTTAATCAGATCAGACCTTGTCCGGTTCCTGCATATCTGACATGTAATCCTTTTGGATGTAATGGTGGGTTCTCAGGATACGGATATGGATACGGCGAAGGCTGTAATTGCTAAGAAAGGAGGTAATTATGTTTTATCCTTTCAATCCTTACATGTTTAATAATAGAGTAAGAACTGTAGATAATTTTGGTATACCAGTAATTAGAACTATCTATGTTACATCTGATGTAGAAAATAGCAGTGTAACATATGGTATATGTCCTAAAATATGGAGACAATTGCCATGTGAAGGTATCTTCTTACTAAATGTAACACACGTACCATCGTCTACTATACCTGCTGGTGCATTAGTTAGTATTGATCCTACTAGGTCTAGTAGTTCGACTACTTCTAGTAATACATCTAGTGGAGCTAAACCATTGATTAATGGTTCTGGTGATTAGATGCCTACTGAAGAAGTATCAAATGGCAACAGATACTTTGTATACTACAATAAGAATAACGGAATCTTCCAAATAGTAAATCACATTGTTACTCCTGCAGCTTAATAAATAACTAAGGGCTCTTAATTGAGCCCTTTTAATCTTAACAATATGCTATTCAATCAATTAAAACCTGGTGATAACGTCTACATTATAGAAGTTGTAGGGACGTTTAAAAAGAATACCGAGTATAATATAGGTAGAGTTATATCGGCATCTAAGATATACGATGAACCACTACCACAAGGGTAGTTCCCAATGCCTAATCAACCTCGTAAGAAAGTAATAGATATAGTAATACAATGTAATGGAGAATCTAAGAAGTTTACTATACCTGAAGATAGATCAGTAATAACTGATACTAGTATAGGTCTTACTATTTCTACAGATAAATCTGAAATAGTTAGTATTATTAGAAATCAGTATAATTCATACAAAGCTCAAAAAGAATCAATTGCCAAGTGTGATGAAGAGATGAGAAAATGTCAAACATTGCTAGATAAACTTGGTACTGAAGAAGATAATAAAGAGGAGTCGAAGATAGATGCTTTATAGAAAGAAATAGATGAGTTAAAGAAAGTAATTAAACAAGCAAGTCAAATGGTTCCACCTCCAATGAAATAGATGCTACCATAGGATATGCAAGATGTAATGGATAAGGTTGATCAATAAGGTCAACCTTTTTTTGTTTTAAGACTGTACAGGAAGCGCTATTAGTTATACTAAGGGATTGTAAAGGCAAACACATAAAGTGTCTCAAAACGCTTTAAAATGCGTTTTAGGATGTATTAACGTTAATGAAATAAATATGAGTCTAAATAATATTATTGACAATGTGTTACAGATAGCTCGTAATAACAATATAACTGAATCTGAGAAGTTATCCAAACATCAGATTGAGTTGTGGATTAAGTATTACAGAGCTATGTTAATAAAGTAGGCTATAGACAAAGGATATGATGTAGATGAAGCGTATGTCTCTACATTAGAACCAATCCACTTAGACAGAGTACAAACAGTTCCTAATAAGTTTGTATATGTAGGAGATAAGGAACTACCTACTTTGATTAATTTTAAGTATAAACCAGGAGTACTAGCAGTACGAGATATGTTTGGTAATCTTATTCAATTGGGCAGTTATACTAAAGCCAAATTGTAGAGATACAGAAAGGCTACATGTAAAGATTATATTGCTTGGGTTAAGAATAATAAAATATACGTAGAAGGTGATTCTAATCAATTAGAATACATAAGTATAGATGTAATACTTGAGGATCCTACTAAAGATATACCTTGTTATAATCCTGATGACGAATACCCGATACCAGCAGCAATGGTTCCAACTATAGTACAAATGATATTAGAGAGAGAATTGAGAATCTTGCTAGTTCAACCTAGTGATACTACTAATGATTCTAAAGATGATACACAAAACTTATATAGTAAGAAATGAGAGAAAGACTAACGTATGATAGAAAGTGTTATACTATTGCTGATTACTATATAAGCTATAAAGAATACATAGAACCTAATACTCAGTATGATGTAGATTTAAAGACGTTTAAAGCTATTGTAACTGATTACTTTAAATACATTAGAGATGAGATAATGTATAATTGTAAAGAATTCAAGTTGCCATGCAGATTGGGTAATCTATCAATAGTTAAACATTAGCCTAAAGAGTTTACAGGTAAGAGCCTAAGATGGGACTGGAAGGCTACTAAAGAATTAGGTAAGCCAGTATATCTATTAAATGAACACAGTGGGTTCTTTAAGTATAGATTCTATTGGTCAAAGAAGGACTGCTTACTCACTAATAAAAGTATGTATTAGTTTGTAGCTTGTAGGCAAAATAAAAGAGATCTGGCATAGATAATAAAGAATAAGTTAAAAGACTATCCTGAAGTATAAATATGATAAACAATAGAATGATTAGTTCTAAATCTGTTATAGCTAAGATTATAGCGGATCTAGATTTAAAGGAAGATCAAATTAAGATAACTGATATCCGAGAATGGATGGCAGAAGCTATACTTAAGATAGGAGCTATACAACAGTATGATCATAAAGTAGTAGTATTACCTGTAGTAAATCATCAAGTATCTCTACCTTGTGATTTGTATAAATTAGGTCAAGTGGCATTTTCATTTTAGGATAACGGTGGATGGCTTCCAATGAGAAAGAGTACATCTAGCTTTGGAGTATTTCACGATAATGGTTGTGGTAAACCTTGTATGTTAATACACGATACTGAATTATTTCCATTAGTGAAGAATATGTTTAATCTTACTAGTGATGCAGAAGCATTACAGAAACTAAATGAAGATACTAGCTTAAGATAGACATTAAGTATATTACTTAATCAATGGACAGTAGGTACAGTAAATGGGTAGTATACCAATGGTACAGTAGGACATAGAGATGGCACTATGTTCAGTAATGAGTTATAGTATATGACTAAACCTGGCTATATTATGACTAATATACCTTGTGGTTTTGTTAAGATATCCTACTATGCAATATTCACAGATAGTGAAGGTATGCCAATGATACCAGATATTGAATCATATAAAGAGGCTATATTCTGGTATGTAACTATGAAGTTGATGTACCCTAAGAAATTAAAGGGATAGATAAGTCAAGGAGATTATTATGACATACGTAATTCTTACAACTTCTATCGTAAGCAGGCATATGCAGAGGCAATGATGCCTGGAGTAGACGATATTGAAAGTATTAAGAACACTTGGACTAAATTATATCCTGAATTTGATGACCACGATACATTCTTCTCTACTACAGGAGATGAATAGAATGTATATAATTAGAATAGATTATGATTAGTAATACAGCTCAAATAAATACGTTTATTGCGGGTATGGATACAGATACGGATACTACTCTATTACCTAATAATAAATATAGGTATGGATAGGATGTTCGTATAATTACAGATGATTAGGGCACTACTGGAGTATTACAAAGTGTAGAAGGAGCTAAGAAGTATAACTTCAATATAAAAGCTACAGAAGAAGTAATAGGTACGTCTACTATAAATGACATAGCTGTAGTATTTACTAAATTAAAAGATGGCTACAATAAGGTTTATCGTATATCAAACTTTAATTCTCCTAATCTAGATAGTACAATAGTACTACAAGGTAAATTAAAACTGTGTGAAGATTCTAATTCAAATCAACTTAGTATAGTATTGAATTATGAAACAGCATCTAATATTAGGTGCTATTTTACAGATGGTAACTCTACGATAAAGGTTATCAATATAATGGATGATAAATACGTTAAGATCCCTAATGTAGATAACCCATTATTGGACGCTGATGGAAATATACTTAATTCAGATAGTATTGATATAATCCCTAATGCTGTACTACCTCCATTTGAGGTTACAGAGATAGTATCTGGTAACTTCCAAGCAGGTATGGTACAGTATTGTTATAGACTGTACAATAAACATTCCCAGCAGACTTCTCTATCTAGTTTAAGTAATTTGGTACACTTAGATGCTTCTGAAATTAGTTCCTCATTAAGTAATCACAAAGGGTCTCAAAAAGGTTCCTATACTGGAAAAGGGTGTACTATGCGAGCAAAATTAGATACTAAAGATTTTAGTAGATGCTCTATTGTACGCATTTTTTATGAGGATAACAATACTATTCCCACTTACTCTATAATAGATGATGTAGAAATAGATACTAACGTGGATTACATAAGTTATACTGATACTGGAGGTAATGTATTAAGTACTATGACTTAGGAGGAATTTAATGCATTTACAAGTTATTCCTTTATATGTAAAAGCCTTACTTTTTTACAAAATAGATTATTCGCATCTAATATCACGGAAACATCTTGGATTCCAATGATAGAAGATAATAATAATTTAGTAGAATATGATGCTAGAGCATATAGAGCTAACTATGATGGTTATGTTAGACTTGAAACTGCTAACCCTGATGACTACGAATATTTCGGTATTACGGATTATGATACTATGCGCAAAATTCCGAAACATCACGATTGTATTAATCCTTATAATACTAAAAGAGAAATTATTCCTAGTTCGTCTGTAAACTATATATATGGAGAAGGAAAAAAACTTGGTGGAAACGGATTAAATACATCTTATAGTTTTATTAATACAGAACTAACTGAGACTTTTTCTCCTCTTAGTGGAGGAGGATTAGAAAATAATGTAGGCCTTGAATGTTCATCAGAATATTTCAAAACTATGGATATATACGAATTAAATGGTTCCAGTATTACTACTAAAACTATTCCTTATGCTACCAGATAGAAAAATTATGCTGATCCTATTATAGCGTCATTATTCAAAAGTTACCAACGCGACGAAGTATATCGTTTTGGTATTGTATTCTATAATAGTAAATTTATAGCATCACCTGTATTATGGATAGGAGATATAAGGATACCTACTTTATATGAGGCTCCTACAATGGGTACGCGTAGTAGTAATTGGATATCTAAACCATTGGGCATCAAATTTACTATAAAGAATTTCCCCATTGACGCTGTATCTTACGAGATAGTAAGATGTGATAGAACGGAAAAAGATAGAACTATTGTATCATAGGGAGTTATTACTCCTATACATAATTATAAAGTTATAGAAACTTACGATACTGGAGAAATAGGTAGAGGAGAAAGTCTTAAAGATACTAATGAATATAGGCCTATGCCATTCCTACATTCTAAACTTAAAAATTTATTAGTAGGAAAAAGAGGAGGAAAGGTAAGTAGTATTATTAGTACATCCCAAACCACAGATAAATACTGGAGATTTATTTCCCCCGAAGTATGTTTTAATGGGGAAAAAATGGAGTCCTTGTTCAAAGATAATATGTACATTAGCTAGCAATAGCTTCTTTTATCTGAATTTAATACAGAAGGTTTAAGTACTGAAGGAACTAATATCAAGAATTGGGTAGCAATAAGTAGTTATGCGTATAATTTACCTCAAGGATCGTATACACGCACTTCAAGAGAACAAACTAAAGTATATGATTTAGGCAGTAATTCTGCACAAGTATTTCAAATATTTAATGCTGATTACTACTGCGCATATATATAGAAATTTTACGTAAGAACAAATACTCCTCTACTGGTAGGAAAAGAATAGAATATAACAGATGCAAAGTTACCCCCTATAATACCGTATAATGCAGTACTAAACGGAGGAGTAAAACCGTATAAAGTGAATATTGGCGATATTACTTATTCTAATTGGGCTACTAGTGAGTTTAATTATGGTAATAAAGATACTGATGTAATGACATATGGTCCAGCTGGTCCATGCCTCATATTACAAATATCTGATGATGATATAGGGGAAATAAAGCCTATCTCTTATACTCATCAAGGATAGTATGACAGTGACTGCCCACTAATAGTAGTAAATGCTAAAAAACCAATAACCCCATATAATGGTAATACCTACTCAGCTAGAAGTAATTCTGTTTACATTCCTATAGGAGCTTACGGAGATAAAAATACTTCTACTGTATATGCGTTTGGTGGAGATACTTATATTGGTATTCTTGACTATCCAGCGTAGATGATATTTTAGAGAAATGATGTAAATGAATGGTTAGAAGGCAAACGTTATTTTGGAGCATATATTCCACTAGAAAGTACTATTAACTTAAAACTTTCTATGGGAGAAATGACTAATAGAACTTACAATGCCGGTTTAAATACAGTTGATGCTTATATGTAGGTAGAGCCAGTACAATTAGGAACCTATCATTCTTAGAGTAAACCATTCTATTTATATAATGACGTTTATTCAGTAACTCCTAATGGTAAGATGCTTACCACTGAAGGATTATATAGTGAAGCTAATGTAAAATCTGCAAATAGAGTTTATGTATCACAGGCTAAAACTACGAATGAAAATGTAGATAATTGGTCTGTATTCAAGCCTGCTGATTTTATAGACGTGGATTATCAGTACGGAGAAATAACTAACATAAAGAGTATATTCAATAAACTGTATTTCTGGTAGAAAAATGCATTTGGAGTACTATCTGTAAATGAAAGGTCTCTTATACAAGACAATAACATCGGCCAACTAGTACTAGGTACTGGAGGTATAATGGACAGATACGATTATATTAGTACGTTAAATGGTTCAAATGTCATAAATGACCGTAGTATAACAAACTCTAGTAGTAACATATACTGGTATGATTCTCATAAGAATGAAATACTAAAGTATGGAGGTCAAGGAATGAATGTCATATCCAAAGAATGTAATGTTCAATCTTATGTAAATGTAATGTATGACTAGAAAACAAAAGGAGCTGATTCATTGTATGATAAAAAGTATGACGAAGTATGGTTCTGTTTGTACGATAAGTCATTGATATATAATGAAAGACTAAATGCATTTACATCTTTGTATACATTTGATCCAGATTTTACGTTACCATTTACAGATAAGACAGTAACTATAAAGAACGGTGATTTTTATATCATAAATTCATTAGATATCAGTGGATTTGGCGATATTGATAAAGACATCAGATTAAGAATAGTAGTTAACAAAGATGCTCAGTATACTAAAGTATTTGACAATATAATATTCCAAGGGGACTTTATAGATTCTAATAATAGAATATTAAGACAAGACGTACTTGACAAAGCTACATTTACTACCAAGCATCAGAATGTAACTAAAGAAGGCCAAGATTTATAGTTTGACTATAGAGAGGACACATATAGAATGCCCATTCCTAGATAGGATGATTTTGATATAGACGATAATACATCATTTCCAGCTAGATTAAGAGGTAAATATTTAGTATGTGATTATAAATTTAAATCAGATAAGGATTATTCTTTTTAGATGCCTTAGATAACAACTACTTATAGATATTCTAAGATTTAATATGAAAAAGAATATAAAGAAAAAAAAGATAAAAGTTCCAGCAGCTTAGTTTGGATTTAAAACACCAACCCTGCAGGATTACTATAATGATTTTTAGACGCGGCTCAAATTAGGAGATACTGCTGACATGTACACATATAAATATGGAGTAAATCCTAATGACGAGAGATTGTATAATTTTACGTTATAGGCTGCTAAAAATACTGCTGGAAACATAGATAAGTTATCTTCAATCAGTAATAGTAATATAGCATTGCCAAGTTTAAATCCCGCTCCAGTTGCGTTTAACAAGCAGTCATCTATAGATCTTGGCACTGCTCCTAATGATCCATCTAATCTCATTCAAAAAAATTCGTCTGGATCTGGAGGAGATAAAATGGGCTCATTGAATGTATTAGGTATAGCACAAGCTATACCGGGAGCTATTAATACTTTAGCCAGTCCATTTCAAAAGTCTACCGCTACTACTGGTAAAGAAGCGGCTATGCAATCTATTACTGGTATAGCTGAAGGAATTGGGTCTGGAGCTCAATTAGGGGTTGCAATTGGTGGACCCGTAGGTGGGGTAATTGGTGGTGCAGCTGGAGCAGTTGTAGGATTAATTGGTAAGAAAGGTAGAAAAGCTGGTATGACTTCATTTACCGATTATGATGAAGGTACTTTAGGTACTGGTCTGATAGGAGCTTTTAAGAATAAAAAACTTAAAAGACGTAGAAGAGAAATGAGGATAAATGCTTTTCAGAATAGAGAAGCCTTAGCTGGTACAGAAAGACTACTCAATGACTTTAATGAAGATAATACTGAAGTAGATACTGATGTATTTGAATATGGTGGTAGTGTTCCTTCTTCGTTAGCATACGTGGATGATGGAGAATTAATACAAACTCCTGATGGATCTGTTAGCAAAGTACCAGAACAAGGTCAACCTACTGATAGTAATCTAGTTGATTTACCAGAAGGCAGTAGAGTGTTAAGTAATACTTTAAAAGTACCCGGTACAAGTAAAACCTTCGCAGAATTAGGGGACAAGATAATGACTAAAAGAAAGAGTAAAGGAAATGACATATATGCCTAGAATGCAGATATGCTTAATGAGATGAATAACAAAATGTTGCATGATAAGTTGTTTACTATGCAAGAGAATCTGAAAGCTAAGAAAGGTATAAAGAATAAGAGTAAGAGTATTGAAACCTATTATAATGGTGGGGTATCTAGTAGACATAATACTATAAATGTACAGGATAATAGATATAATTTAGGGGATACTTTCAAGTATAAAGGAACTACATATAAAGTAACCGGTACTAATAAGGCAGAACCAGTTGTAGCTAGAGATACTTGGGGCATAAAAGGTGATATTACTGCTCCTTGGGATAGCTATGGTAAAACAGTGGATGCCGGTAATTTATCTGAAGTAACTGTAACTGCGAGTAAACCTAGAACTACTACTCCTAAAGTAACTACTACTGCTACTAAGCGTGCTACTAGAGCAGCAAGTAAATCTATTGCTCCAGAAATAGTTCCTGATTTTACTACTATAGATGAGGATTATCGTGTAGAAGCTACTCCAAATGATATTGCAACTAGAACTACTAGTAAACCAATGGTTGCTCCAGTGATAACTAAACCTACTAATAATCCAGATTGGTTAGGTATGGCAGGAGATGTATTTGGAGGTTTAGCGTCTTTAGCTCCTATAATGTCTAATTTATTCACTAGTGACCCTGAAGCTGTACCAGTTAACTATAATCCATATGCTTAGGCTATTGCTAATACTATGGCTAGACGTAAGTATAATATTGATCCAGTACTTAGGGATATTGATACTAATAGAGCCGTAGGGGATTATAGTTTGAGTCAGCAAATGACTAATACTGGTCACAATATGGCATTTAGATTACAGAATGCTATTGCTGCTAATAAGGCTAAATTGCAAGCTAGATCTGTTGAAAGTAATGAAAATAATAGATATAAAGCAGAATACGCAAACGCAATGAATGATCTTGGTAGACAATACGTTAATGCTACTAATCTTGCTTCAGACTTAAATGCGCAGAACAGAGCTACTACTCGTAATATACGTAGAGCAGGAATTAGCCAATTGAGTTCATGGGCACAGAATAGAACTCTCATGCGTAATTAGAGTAAGAGAGATAAAGCTATGCTTGAATTATATAAACCGTTCCTAGAAGCTGGGTTTACTACTGATGTAATGAATAACTGGAATAAATTTTTAAGATAATATGTAGGCAAATAGATATGATAGGGTAGCTGAAGCCCCTATATTAAACACATATGTTCCTATTAATTTCGGTGAGTTATATAGGATCGGTTCAGCTCAAAAGGCCGCTGTAGATTAGGCAGCCAAAGAGCTGACTAATAATCTAACAACTTTTGCAGAGTTTCAATCTCCATCAGCTATAGATACTGAAAACTATTACAAGAACTCGATAGGCAAATTCGCTGATTTAGTTTAGGAAGCTGCTGCAAATCCCGATGCTATGAAAGATGCTAACTTCAGAGCTAGGTTACAATAGAGAATTAATAGTTTAGATTATTCTGCTTTAAGTCAACTTAAGGAAAGTGCTAATAATCTTAGATTGGGATTATAGACTAGAGCTAAAATGAAAGCAGAGGGATTGTATAATGAAGATTGGGATGAATCTGATATAGCTAATTATGATACGTTAGGAGCTAAGAAAGTATTTGAAGATATTAGCCCTGTAAAATTTATGACGGCTAATCAGTTAAGTAATCCTTACTTTGATAATTTAAAACCTGGTAGTTTAGGTGTACAATGGAAAGATGGAGTTAAATACCAAGTAACTGGTAATAACATGGATGACCTATACGCTGTGGCTAACGCTCATTATAATGATCTCATTAATACTCCCCAAGGACAGAAATATTACCAATAGATGCTTAAAAATACTGGTGGAGATGCAGATGCAGCTAGACAACAATTTATAGATATGATTGCTTCTTCCTAGATAGATAGAACTAGAAGACCTCAATTAACAGTTGATCCGTTGTGGCTAGTGTAGGCTAAAGCTGCTGCGAGTAGGACTGGTAGAGATGAGATAATTAGACCTAATCCAACTAGATTAGACTTCTTAAATGAATCTATTACTAGAAGTGTACAATCTAGAATTGGATCTAGATTTGATCAATATAGAGATTATATCGAAAGCTTAGTAGATAAATATCCTAATACTAAGATAGCACAAGATGCAAAAAAGGGAGTTAAGAATATAGACAATATGATGAACTCCTATATGCAACTTAATCAAGCCGCTATGCAGTACTCTAATGCTTATAGAGCTACTGGTGATGATAATGCACTTATTGCAGCCAGAAGTGCTTCTGATGCAGCAGATAAATTACAAGCCCAAATGATAGGTCTAGCCAATAAACATGTGCTTAGAGATGAATTTCAGAAAAAATCTGGCTTTTCTCCTGTATCTGTAGATGGAAATAAAGAATACTCTAAGAAAGGTTACTTACAAGGAGTAAACTCTGCTTTAGATATGATTAAAGGTAACGTTAGCTTACTTGAAAGTGACGACCTGTTGACAGGAATAGGTGCATCACAGTAGGAGATAAAAGATGAAAACGGTACTACGAAGAAAGTATATCAATTTAATGACTCTAGAGGGTTCTTATTGCCGGAGACTGTATTCCAAATAGCTTCTGAGACTACTCCTAGAAAAGCAGAAAGAGTAGCAGGCTTTGGTAGAGATACCAGTTTCCCATTAAAGGAAGTACTTGAATCAGGTAATTTAGCAGATGTGCAGTTTTTACCTGAAGGTAAAATGGTCAAAGTAGGGCCTGGAACATTCGCTCTATCTGGTAAAATAAGAATACCTAAAGAAAGAATAGAACAAGCATTAGGTACAGGTCTATGGAGTGATAAAGGTTTAACACAAGGCTTTGCAGATAACTTAATAGCTCCGTTTGGTAGACAAAGTACTAGAACTGCATTAAAAGACTTATATAAAGCTTCGGAAGTTACAGAAGTAGTTAAAAAAGACGGTCACGAATACTTTGAGATGGATATATTCAAAGCATTACCAAGTACCAACAATGCTCCAGAATTTTGGCAAAGAGTAAATCAAAGATGGCAAGGAGGTTCTCCTACTGGAATAGGTGGTACTTCACAAGCCAAAGAAGAATACGGAACTTCAGCATTACAAACATTAGGAAGTGTAAGATAATATGAAAAGAAAAGTATACGATACATCATTAACAGACAGTATAAGATAGAGAACGGCCTTGTATGATGCTTATGAAGCCCCAAGAGCCAATGTAGAAGAGTACTTTCATACTATGGAGAATCCCTCGTATGAGGGAGCTCCTGATGATTATGGAGTTACAGATTGGTTATCTAATGCCTTTAATGATTGGAATCTTAAAAGAAACGAAGTAATTAGAGATAACGCATTAGGTGATTATACTATGGCTGAATAGGATTATAACACTATCTTAAATGCTAAAGGGTATATTCAAGCTGTACGTGAAATAAATACGATACTTCCACAATTAGAGCAAGATCCAAGTAACGAAGATCTAAGATAGAGAGTAAAAGAATTATCTGACATTGTCGTTAATAACAAAGAATCATATAATAATATATTAGATGACAAACTCAATGACTCATCTTTAAATACAAAGCTGAAAACTGATTTAGTTAATGGAAAATGGGATTCTGCTTTAAGTGAAATAGATCGTTAGACAACTGAATAGATCGACAAATCTACAGGTGGCTATTCTGATCCTAATACTTTATATGCTAAAAAAAGTGCAGCATTGTTTGAAGCCAGCAACGCACAGAATAAGGCAGATGAGTATAATAGTAAATTAAAATCTGATTACTATCGTAGAAAATCTCAACAGCCAGGAATGGATCTTACAGATATAGATACGTATCTGTTTAAACTGCCAGGGTTAATGGGTTCTTCTGCAGCTACTATGGCTAATGATATACTAACTACTGGTACTACTTATGCTGCTACAGCTTTAGGAGCTCATTTTGGTCCTATTGGAGCAGCTGTCGGTCTAGTGGTTGGTGCTGGTGCATCTATAGTTGGTAATTTATTTAGTAGAGAAAGAGAGTCTAAGGGTGAAGTATATAGTAACTATAAGTCAGCTGTTATTAACTAGGTTGATAAAAATGGTATCTCTAAATAGCTATTAAAGGACGCTAAATCTGAAATGCAGAAAATGGGCTCCTATACTTAGGAACAGATAGATAATGATGACTACGTATACGATCAACTGCTTACTAATCAAGTAAAAGTAAACAATACTAAATTTGATAAGATTAGACTTAATAATTTTGAAGGTATGAAATCACTTTATACCGACAACATGGCCTTATCTGCTTGGGATGCTACACAAACTATGTTAGAAGTAGTTCCCTTAGGTAAAATGGCTAGAAGTGTAAGAGGTCTAAAGACATTGGCTAAAGGATACGATAAAAGTAAAGACTTCTTAAAGGGTAAACTGGCAGAACGTATAGATGATGTAACTAGTTTTGGTATAGATAGTGTAGACAAACTACCTAAGATTACTAAGAGAAAAGCCGTATTAGACTTAGGAGGTAGAATACTAGTATCTGCTGCTATGGAAGGGGCAGAAGAAGGTACTCAATACATGAAAGGTTAGGATTACATCAATAGGCATTTTGAAGAAAATCCTAACTTAGTAAAGAGTTTTGTTAAGAATTTAGGTGCTGGAGCAAGATCTATATTTGCAGCAATTACTCCTTGGGATGCTGTATACTCTGATGATGCAGAATTCATGGAGAATTTCAAAGGAGGTGCATTACTTGGTGGTCTAATGACTGGTGGTATAGGTGCTGCTACTTCTTACTTACAAACTAGAGACCAATTACAAGCTGATAAATTATTATCAGCTTTATATGCTGAAAAACTAGATCAAAAAGATAGAGTAAGAAAGGATATCGCTTATGCAGAAATGGCTGCGAATAATAAGTGGGATAACTTAATGCAATCATTTGATAACTTACAATCTACAAATATTGACGGTCTTACCTAGGATGATATAGAAACTGAAAGAAGTAATGCTAACCGAGTAAGAAACATAGCTACGTCTGCTTCTACATTACAACAGGCGTCAGTATTAGGTATAGAACCGTATACTGATGATTATAATATACTGGTAGCTCTTAAGGATCATTATGATAAATTACTTAAGGAATCTGATAGTAACTTAACTTCTGCTAATAATAAGTTGCAAAGTATATTAAATAGCGAAGATGTAAACAAACAGATTGAAAAGGTAATAGCCAAACTACCAGAAGATAAGCGTTCACAAATATCAGCAGAAGATGTAAAGAGTGCCATTTCTCTATACTCTGAATTAGCAGTATATGATAATCTAATAAATGATTATGAGTAGAATGGGGCTAAGTTAAAAGATCTAGAAAAGAATACTAATTTACGTACCTCTAAAGCAGATGTAATACATTTTAGAAACTTATTAAATACTGATAGAGAGGCATTGACTAACAGTTATAATGAACTCAAAAAAGTATTAGATCAATTTAATTTGACCGAAACTGATATTCAAGTCCCTTCTGTACATCAAGATCTAGCTGATGCTCAAGAACAAGCAGTAGTAGCGAGATTAGATCAAACTAGAGCTAGAGAAGAAAATAATCTTATGTCATCAGATGATAAGAAATCTATAATGGCTAAGATTAATAAATGGAAAGACTCTGAAGCCAAGGAAGACGATTTTGTGCAGGCTATAGAGGACTTATACTCTGGCAGAACGTACGAGAAAGTAGTAGAAGAAGGGGAAGAAGTTACTCCAGAACCTATTACTACTTCTATTCCTGTTTCTGATGAATCAAGAACAGTAAAATAGCCTGTAGTGGAAGTATCTACTCCTACTACTGACATTCCTGTTTAGGAAAAAGAAACAGAATAGATAGATGAGAAATTGCTTAAAACGGCATATTCTGACTTTGTTAGTTCAGGTGAATGGGTAATATCTCAGAAGTTGCAAGGAAAAGAAAAATCTAGAGCTGAAGAAATAAAACGTATTGCTCAAGAAGCTAGAGAAGAAATAGCTCAAAGACAACAAGAAGATATAAAGGCTAAGGAAAAAGTAGTACAACAGCCTACTGTTATCCCTAGTGAATCTGCCGCTGTTGTATCACCTACTGAAGAAGCACCTAAGACAGAACCTACGAAATTAGAAGAAGTACCTACTCTTAGTGATATACTTGGGGGATGGCTTGGTGAAGGCGCTAAAGCGGCATTAGAGACTCCTAGTCGAGCACAAGAATAGATGTAGACTACAGAAGTTTAGGATACCGCTGAGCCAAGATAGCTTGAAGAATTAACGTATGACCCCAGATTAGATCCGTATTCTCACGAATTAAACTATAGACTTACTGATTCTAAATAGAATGAGCAAGGACAGTGGATTAGAGTACCTAAGAAATTTCAAGGTATGGAATAGTACCTTAATAACGAAGAATTTTCTGAAGTATCTGGACAGTCTGACTTTATCAAAGAAGTAACTAAGAATGGAGTACGTATAGTAGTAAGGCCATATACTAAGAGTGATGGTACTACTACAGATGCCATATATGCTTTATTTAACTATAAAGGTAAAGAATATGTAGCTAGCATTAAGACTGTAGAAGGACTGTATGCTAGAGGAAACAGATCTTTCAATAGATTACCATTTAATGATCAGTAGTTAATTGTAAATAATCTCAGTGCTTTACGTAATAAAGTACTAGAACTAAATAAACAGGTATAGGCAAACCCTAATTTAGAAATAATACCTACTACCATAAGAAAAACTAATGGTAGAATAGTTAATCTTAAGAACGAAGATAACAGTTCTAAAAATAGGAAATTGACTGACTCTGCTTGGTTAACTATTAAGGATCCATATGAAATTAATTCTGAGAATACCCAAGTAGGAGTTACTACTGGTGGTCTAGGTGGCAGTGTAATACGCTTCAAAAACCAGGTAATATCAGGAAAAGGATTTCCTATGGGCAAACCTGTATGGATGATCAAAACACAAAGAGATGACAGTAGTACATCTCAGGTAGGAGTAGTATTAAATTATGACAATTTTAAAAATAAGCCAGAAGTAGCAGATCTTATAATAGATCTTATTACTTCTAAAGACCAATTCTATACAGATGCTAATGGTACTGTAACTAATATCACTCCTTAGAATATATTACAGTTCTTAGTAAACTTTGGACCTCAAACTGCCACTAATCCTAATGATACTAAATTATCTCCTGAATAGGTAAAAGCTAGAATGGATAAATAGTTCTATCTTACAGAAGATAATTAGTTAATAGTAGGGCAATAGGTGTATGACTTAAATGATATAACTACAGTTCCTGAAGTTAGAGATAGACTGAAAAAGTATATAATGGATAACTTCCATTGGAATATAGATGAAGCCGGTCTAAACTCTAACTACTTAGGTGGTGACTTACAATCATAGATAAAAGATCCTAATTTATCTCCATTAGCCACATTCTTAAAGAACAATAGTGTAGATAAGATTACTTTGATACCAGGTATATTAGAATTTACTGATAGAGATTTTGGTATTATTAAAGATAATAATGGCAATAAACAAGTAGATTCTAATCATCCTAACGGTATCAGTGTACTAGGATGGTATATAAAACAAGGTATACTGCTGACTGACATTGCAGATACTATGCAAGATGCTAATGTATACATAGATGACGTAATGTTAGTGGATAAAACTGCTGAACATAAAGTAGAGCAATCTCAATAGAAAATTCAAGAAGAGTCAAAAAGAGGCAGTATTACTTTACCTGATGAAACAGGTAAACAAACTTCTATTGACCTAGACGATATATTCTCTATATTAGACGGCAAGAAGAGAAAGGGCCCTAATATGGAAATATCTGAAAACGAATACAATAAAATGAATCCTACTCAGGCATCAGAATGGATTCAAACTACATTAGGTATTACTCCAGAAATAGTACCATCTGTAATAGAAGTAACTGAGGCAGGTAATTCTGTAGTTGGTAGAGTAACTGAAGATTCTATAATAATAACAGAGTCTGCTCCAGAAGGTGTACAGTATCATGAGGCATGGCATAGAGTATCTCAATTACTAATTGATTCTAAACACAGAGATAGAATATATAAGAAATATCGAAACTCTGGTTTAACAGATAAATAGATTGATGAGAAATTAGCTGATCAATTTAAAGACTTTATGCTAACAGAATCTGGAAATTATAGATTCGATACTAAGAATTGGTTTAGAAGAATATATGACTTTGTTAAGTTGTGGGCGAGAACTGGTCAATATGGTTTAGCTAAAATATATTCTGCTATTAATAGAGGTAAGTATTACGGATTAAAACCTAATGCTGATAATGTAGCTAGATTTAAAGAGATATATAAAGGTGAAGGACCTAATATGGAAGTATCTGGCTATCAGTTCAAACATATTCAAACTGTTAAACAGTTGAATGATATTATAAATAGTTTGACATATGCTTTTTTCTAGGTATCGTTTACTGATGGAAGCACTATAAATTATTCAGATCTATCTAAGGACGCTCCTAAATTTGATAGACTTAAGCTCATATTGCAAGCCCAAGCTTATAAATATCCTTCAGATGTTATAAATGAAGTAGTAGATAAGTTTGACTCTATTATACTTCCTATGTTGACTACTAAGTTAAAATAGTTAGGAATTAGAGCAATAGATAGAAATGAAGATGACACTATCTCTAATATAGAAGAAGGAACTGAAGGAGTAAATATAGGTCAACATACTGTAGAAGGTATGAATATATCTATCAGAGATAACGCTCCTGCCGAAGTTAAATTCTTCTTTCAAACTATACCAGCATATGAAATAGCAAAAGATGGTACTTCTTAGATCAAGTTTGATGAATATACTCACTTTCCTAGCTTCGTAGATCCTAATATAGCTTGGACTAACATTTTAAAAGACTTATCTGGATGTAGAACCATATCTAATATTGTAGATAAAGTATAGTTTTTTGCCAAAAACGGCGATCCTTTCTATCAAGCATTATTGTTTAGATTAACTACTTTAGTGAAGAACTCTATGAGCGATGATACTAATATATCTACTCAAGCAGAAGCTATGCTTACTAAGATAGAGACTGTAGTTACTTCTGACATCAATAGCTATATTACTGTAAAAATCAGTGAAGATGCTGAAACTGGGTTTACTAAGATGGAATTGAAGGATAACACAGTAGATGTTAAAGCTGCTAATTATCCAAAGGTGTGGTCTCAGTATTTCTTTAATAACTCTGGAGTATATAAGTATAATGAAAATGGAGCTATTGTAGCTGCGGATGGAGCTAAACAAAGTTTAAGAGTTATAATAGATAATTTCAATCGAATTAGAAATGCATTTACTAACAATAGAGGTATATTGAGAGCTGGTGATAAGAATATAGACTTACACCTATAGGCTAATCAAGAATACTTGAAAGACATAGTAGTACGTATGCTAAATTCTGTAGGTATAGGTATAGATAAACCTACACTTAACAGAATGTTATTATCTGGAGATTATGGTAATCCTAGATTAGATCAATATACGTTACTGAATTCTTTCTTAGTAAACAGAATAAAGTTCGGAGGATTACCTAGATTGATAGAGACACTTGGTGTAATAAAAGATTCCATTAATAATGATGGAACTATAAAACCTATATAGACAGCAGAGGGTGTAATACAACCTACGCAAGTATGGGATAATTCAGGTTTTGTTAAAGAGATAGCCAATTATTACGCTTATCAACATGCTACTGATAAAAGTTTAAGTAGTTATGGACCTGATGGTAATACTTACTATATGGTATCTCAGAATAACTTTACTAAGGATAGACTTAATGAAATAGTAAACGATAAAGAAACATTTGATAATCTGAATGCAGTGGTGTATAATGGCAATTCTATAATACTTAATTCCGTTAAGAATGGCAATAAAGACTTATCAATTGAAACATTAATAAACTTTAAGGATACTACTTCACAAGATACAGGTAGAGACTATTTTGGTATTACTGATAGAGAGGACTATATTGCTAAAATGGTTGCCGTATTTAATGATAGAATTATATTCCCTACAGTAGCAGATAAGAAGACATATCATTTCATTAAAGGTATCAAGTTACCTCATGAAAGAATAAGATTCAACAATATTCCTCAAGGTGTGTTTATCCAATATGGAGAGCAGTCCTTAGACACTTTATTAGGTTATTGTTATGATGAATTGAATCAAATAGAGTTGTGTTTAAGACAAATTGATGATGATCCTACTCATTATGATGAAAGAACTGGCTTGCATTATAATGACGACGGTACTATAAATAACGATTGGTTAGAACCTAATAGAAGAATAAAGAACTTCCATACTCCCAACAAGGTAAGTTGGAAAGATAAAAATGGCAAAAAGCATACCAAGAAGTTAGAAGGTAATGGCGCTAGATTCTTATTACTAACTGGAATCAAAACTTCTAAAGGTTTTATTAGTTTTAACGATCCTATGAAATCTGCTAAGGAGAATCTTTAGACTGCTAAAGACTATTTCTTTAATTTATCTAGAGAAACATAGAAAGCGTTTTTAAGCTCTCTAATAAACGATCGTGTTAAATAGGAAATATCTACTGCTAAAGAATTAGGATTAATTGAAGGTAATGAAAATAACGATATATGGAGTTTACGTAATGTATTACTAGATGATACAGAATTAAGTAATAGAAAAGCATTTTATAGTCAATTAGATCCTACAAATGCCGAAGGATACGCTATCTTTGATATGCTAGCTGATTACACTATCAATAGTATTATATCAATTAATGAGGTAGAGAAACTATTTAGTGGAGCTCCTGCTTACTATAAAGTTAAGTATGATGAACATGGTCCTATAGATGTATCTATTGATAAAATCAAACGTCTAGGTTCTCTTACTTCTACTGGTTTGAATAACAGACTAGATTTCTTTAATGATCCAATTAGAGATGAATATGTAGTTGCTGAATTGAAAGACCACGAAATAATGGACAAACAGTACTATATATATGAAGGTCTATTTACTAGAGGCAACATTAAAGAAACTATTCAAGAACTGGAAGGTGAAGATGCTTGGAATGAAGTAAAAGACTTGAGTATACAGGAGATTGAAAAAATCTATCCTGAATCAGTTAAGATAGCTAAACAAGCAGCTAAAGCAGAAGTAGAGGGTTATAAAGAAGGCATAAATGTAGCAGATGCTGCTGTATATATTAGTCCTAATATGACTAGAGATCTACTTAGAATGCGTGGTGTATGGTCTCCTGAAATAAAGAAAGCATTTGAGATACTTACTAATGAAGATACAGCTGATTTGTGGGATTCTGATCCCAAACTGTATGCTGAAGCTAATAAGGTTATATTAAATGCTATGAAGTATATGGCATTTGGTACTAGATTCAATGAAATACCTGGATTAGGTATACCTTACTTCAATAAGATGGCATTGTTCCCATTATTCAAAAGTATAGCTACGGGTGACATAAAAGCACTGTATGATAGAATGACAGACCCAGATAAACCAGTAGATATGGTATTATTTGATTCTGCTGTTAAAGCTGGTTCTAGATCTCCTATGAAGTTCTATAGAGTAGCTAAAGATAGTGAAATAGAACTAAGGGATGGGCAGACTGTTCTTAGTGCCAAAGTTACTGATGAGTTAATTAATGAAGAAGGAAATACTCTTAATGATTTCAATAACTTAGTTACTTATACTTAGAAGTTTAAATACTTAAGACAACAGTTAGAAACTAATCCTCATACACACGAAGAACAAATGGCTGGTACTCAGTTTATGAAAGTAAACTTGTCTAACCTACGTATGGATGATTTATATGGTATTGAAGGTAAGTAGGTAACTGGTAGAGAAATCAAGGACACTATTATGAATGCATTGAATAAATTGTCTGATATGGGTGTTCAAGACCTAAAGGATGAATTATTCAATAAAGACGGTAGTGTTAATGTAACTAAGTTAGCTAAGATGCTAGAAGATGATGCAAGAGAATCTGATGCTAACGATAATGTATTATCTGGTCTTAAAACAGCTAATAATCAATTTATTATTCCGTTATCTTCTTTATCTGATAATAAGTGGTTAGAAAGTAGATTTATTTCTATGATCAACAAACAAGTTATTGATGTTCATATACCAGGTGGAGCATTTATTCAAAGGTCTACCTTAGGTCTAGAGGCTACTTCTACTAAAGTAATAACACCTAATATGATAAATGACGGTAGAGTGCTTAAGTCTATTAATGAGGAAGGGTCAATGGATTCAGTAGTAAGTATAAACTTGTTTAAATATTTTATACCTAATTACGATAAACTGACATTTAGAGAAGCCAGACAATGGCTTATTGACCATGAAATTATTGGTGATAAAGCTACAGCTAACGCTATTGGTTATCGTATTCCTACTCAGTCTATTGCATCTATATCTCCATTACGTTTTGTAGATGTATTCCCTGAAATAATGGGTGATACTATTATGCTTCCTGAAGACTTTACTAAACTTACTGGTTCTGACTTCGATATTGACAAATTATATGTAGCTAGATTTAGTTACAATAGTAAAGGAGCTAAAATTAACAAAGGTAATGCACTTAAATATGAAGAAATACGTAGTTCTATAAAGAATGAAATGCTTGATGCTTATCTAAAAGTATTACTTACTAGAGACAATACTAACTCACTTAAGTTATCTATTGATAATGCTACAGAGAATGTAAAAGAAGTACTTAGAGATATTGAAGGGCCTAGTAGCTATCATCCTACTCCATTTGAAGTATATTCTCCTACTTATCAAGAAGCTAGAAAAGCTGAATATACTGGAGGTAAAGCCGGTATTGGACCTTTTGCATTGAATAACGCACATCACATCCTTACTTAGCTTACTAAGCTTAGAATGACCAGAAACGAATTTGCTAGCACTTTAGATATATGGAACTTGGGTGGTATATATGATACTCCTGTAAAAGGGATGTAGAAAGGAGGTAGAATACTTGACTGGTTATCAGCAATGATTAATGGTTTTGTGGATATTGCTAAAGACCCTTATATTGTAAGGTTAAATGTTAATTCATGGACTTATAATATGGTATCTTTCTTGTTACGTACTGGTAAAGGTAAATAGACATTCTATTTTGTTGCTCAACCTATTCTTAAAGAAATGGCGGAAGCTGTTATAAAGACTAAAGGTAAGTATGGTATAGACAGAACTAAGACCCCTACACAGTTAGAAAATGAAGCCATTGAATCTGTACTTGACAAATATGATCCTACTAAGAAGTATAGAAAGAAATATGAATTTATAAATAAAAATGATAATTCAAAAGCTAACGAATATCAGGATTTATTCAGAACCTATCAAAAAGAAAATGGTGAATATACATCTAGAACAAGAGAGTTGCTTAAACTAGATAAAGAAGAAATAAGTAACTTTAATGAAGAATAGGTTCGCATATACTATGCTTGGAAAGCATTGAAACCATATGCTGATTCACTAGCTAATCTTGTTAAATACTCTAAAGTAGATACTAAGAAAACGGGTAAAACCTTTGCAGAATAGCAGACATATTACAACGGTATGTGGGCAATGACAGAGGATGCTAACTTTGCAGATGGTGAGATAGAAAGGTTCTATAATGAGACTTTTATCGCTAAGAAAACTGAAAACAGTATTCCATTTGGTACTTCTATATTCAAGGATCTATTATTAAGAAATACTAGTACATTCTTGGATAAGAAAGATGTAATGTTAGCATTACTTGGTAGAAAGAATAATGCAGATTCCAAGTTATTGAATGCTCTTATTTCAGGAATGGAAGCTCAAATTAAGAGTGGATTCTTTAACTAGTTTATATATCAAAATGGTATTGACATCACTAGTATGTTTACTGGTAAAACGTCAATGGCTAAACGTATCAACAATTTCAAACATTAGATATTGAAAGGTAATCCAAAACTAAGTAGATTCTTGAATAACGATGGTACGATAAATAATGACTTTATAAACTATTTGATACCAAATATAGATTACAACGGATTAGATTTTATCGACACTTCTGCGTTATTAGATGCAGATTAGTCTTAGGCTAATAATTTAATAAATTATTGGAGAGAATTAATAGATGATCCAGAACCAAAAGTAAGTCAATTGTTTAAGGACTTAGTAGTGTATGCATTTATCACATCTGGAGATAATCCTACTATGAACTCGTTCTTCCAATATGTTCCAAATAGTTATAGAATATCAATAGGTTATACTGATTATATTCAGACTAAATTAGATGAATTATCTAATGGGGTTGATCAATCTATAGTAAGAGATGACTTATTCTTAAACAATTGGTAGAATGACAAATTAGTAAGACCTGTAGATTTATATAATAAGAAAGGAGTTAAACTATATTCTATATCGTTAAACGACCAATCCGTCGTTCCTAATATTATAATGGGAGAAAGGCAAGATAAAACAGATAAGCCTGCCATTAGACCTAGTAATTGGATAAAAATGATGGATATAGATAATGAAGGGCAAACAAAAGAAAGAAGTTTTCCTATATTCTATCCGTATATTAAAATAAATGATGGTTTAGGGTATACTCCAGCTAATTATCATGTATATTCTCTCATAGGTTATAAACAAGCTGCTGATCCAGATACTAAACGTTTAAATTACATACCTATTTATGGATTAGTATCTAAGAAAGGCTACAAATATAGAGGTCACACTGTAGTAGAATACGGTAAGGAATCTCAATTTGACTTTAATAGAGAAAACGTATGGGATTATACAGAAGCTTTATAGAACCAGGAAGCATTAGCTGATATGTCTGATGAATATAGTAAGCCTAATTGGTAGAATTCTGATATTCATTTGATTACTGATCTTCCTCCTTATTAGAATATGAATTATGCTAAGGAACAATAGGATATAGTATTTGAATGGAATCAGGATGATAAAGACGAAAGTGAACAAGGTGTAGTACTTAGTGAAGCCGAAGAAGATAAAGATTCTTATAATAAAATATATACAACTACACAGTTAGCACAAGAATGGTCTTCTAAAGAAGGATGGTCTGTTGAGTATTTTAATAAAAGAGTACTTCCTAAAATAAATCAAGCTTGGCAGATAGAATACGAACTAGCTCCAGATTAGTCTATTACACCTAAATTAAAAGGTTCTATGAATTATAGTTATGAGGATAACGCTAATTCCAGTATATAGTCTAAAACTACATTGGATGCTATTAAAAATGGGGAGCGTACAGCTACTACTAGATATGAATCTGATAAAAATATTGAATATTGGAAATAGGCGAAAGTAGGAGATATTATAGAATTTCATAACAAAGAAGGTGAATCTGTAAAAGTGGTAGTTACTAAACCTCTTACTAAGTTAACAGAAAGAATTAGCTCCATATAGTTAAGTTTGTTTCCTTCAGAATCAGATGTATTGTAGAAAGTTAGAGACTATTTAACAGAATTAAGTAAGGAAAATTCTGAACTATCAATAGATGACAAAATAGAGGAATTCACTCAATTATTACGTAAAGAAAATCCAACTACTCCAGAAGAAGTGGAAGGTTTGATTAACAAATTTATATGTAATTTATAATATGAATAAATATTGTCCAAATAAAAATCTTCCAGAATGGAAGGAGTTAGTAGAGGTAGTAGGTGAAAATAAAGCCTACTACCTTTGGGATTAGAATAAAGGTAATGGGTTAGATAAGACTTCTAATGGAGAGGATTCTAAGCTGTTTTCAGACCTTTTAAACAAGTTTGATGGAGATCGTAAACAAGCTATCTTAGCAAAGGCTGAAACCTTTACAAATGCATTTAAAACACAATTATCGGAAGAATTATCTAAACAAGTAGATAATAATGGAGAGTTGTTAATTGAAGCATATAATAAAAGATATGATACTAACCTATTAGGTCAATTAGGAGAATTTGTGGATACCGTAGATGTTGTAAATTTCTTCATTAACCATAAAGAGGTTGCGCCTCAAACTAAAAATCTTCTTAAATATTTAAACAAAGTAAACAGACCTTTCATTATTCGTGAAGGGCATAAGAAGGGATCAAGAGCATCTTCTGGTTCTGCATTATATCTATATTCAGACATAATCAAAAAATCCTCAGTACAACAGAATGCTGAAGATGTTGCACACGAGATGTTACATATATATTTAAGGAAAGAATATGATAATAATCCTAAATTCAGATCTGAATTAGATAAATTACAAGAAAAATATAGGCAAAAGTTAGGAGACAGCTGGTATGGACTGGGATTAAAAGATGAAAGTGATGAATTTTTAAATGAGTTCTTATCTAACTCTAACCTTAGAAGCGAATTATAGAAAGTAGATAAAACCATCTTTCAACGTATATGGGAGACTATATTGGGATTAATAAAAAATATATTTGGTAAAGACACGTATAGATTACCAAAAGACTTATTAAATGCTCAAACATATGCTGTGAGTTTACTAAATAAGGTAAATCAAGGAGAAGTAAGTATATACAGTGTACTTGATTTTCCAGAAAGGTATACAGGAGAAGAATTCAATAAACTTGATGTAAGACAATAGGAATAGATAGATAAATTATACTAGAAAATACAAAAGGGTCTAAAGGATAGATTGAATGCCATTAAGCATTATAGTGTGAAGAATCCCAGAACGTGGAATCAGATAACTACTTTAATATCCCAATTATCTAAATCTGAAACTGAACAAGGTATGCTGCAATTCGTATAGCATGTTAGTGATACTATAGGAGATAGTATAAAATTCCTATCTAAACCAATAGATGAAATTAATGCTAAACAAATTAGACAGTTATCTAATGACTATCTAGGTTTCTATAAACCACTAATAGATCAAATTCAGTATGCTGTAGATACTACAGATATATTCAAAGAATTATCTGATTACGCAGAGATAAAACAAAAGATAACAAATATAGATAAATAGCTAACTACTGTAAATAATAAATTTACTAATGTACTTAAGTAGAAGGGCTATCAGTTACTATAGGAATATTTACAATCTAGAGCAGTACCACAGGAATACATAGATAAGGCAATAGCTTGGTTAGACGATCCCAAACATGATATAAATATATTTATAAACTGGTTTGGTATGGCTAGTAATAGTGACAATATGATTGTATAGACTATAGCTAATATGCTTTAGAATACAATGAATAAAACAGATAGGGAGACACTATAGGTAGGCATCGAATTAGTTAAACAATTAAATATAGTTAAAGAAAAATATGGTAATGACGTTCAAAAGCTGTTATATGAAAAGTATGACGATGGTACGTATACAGGTTTAAGAGTATCTCCAATAAATAAAGGGCAGTTTAAGAAAGATCAAAAATAGTATTTAGACGAATTAGCTAATAAGTTAAGCATACAAAAAGATGAAAACGATCAATATGTAATGCCTGATAATGAAGATATTCAAAAGAAATGGTTTGACGGAGTAAATAAATTCTATTCCGAAAGAGCAGATAGAAAATACAAATCTGAATATTATACTACTAGAAATAAAATGCTCTCTATGAAAACTAGAGACGCCATAAATGAAATTAACAACTATATTAACACTATAGTAGATCCTATTACTATAGATGGAGTAGAATATGATAATTTACTATCAGAATCAGAGTATAATTCTCTACTTAATCTGCGTAAACAAAAATCTTTGTTAGCTAATAGATATAATCTTGATGGAAGTGTAAAGACTGGAGATGATTTATTAATAGCAAATGAGTTATCTGCTTTTAATGAAGTAGTACAGAAACACGTTAAATATAAGACTGACAAAGAAAGATACAATAAAGATAGATCTAAAATAGTAGCTAAATATGGAGAAGACTCTTCACAGTTAGCTTTATGGGAATATAGAAATCTTAAGAAATAGTATACTCAAGAGTTTTATGATCAATTAGATAGTCTAATAAAAGCAGAACAATCCGATGATTATAAAGAAGCAGTTAAAAAACGTAGGGAATTCCAACAGTTGTTTAAAGATCCGTATACTAATAAGATTAATCCTGATTTAATGTCTGACTCTGAGAAAATAGAAATGCTTAAATTAGACTAGAATATAGCTAATCTTTATACTTGGAGAGAGCAAGTTGCTACTGAAAAGAAATTTAGTGATATAGCAGAAGTAACTGTTACAGAACAATATTATAAAGATAGCTAGGCAGCTAGAGAGTCGGGTACTGAAGCTTATAATGATTGGTTTAATAAAAATCATTATGAGGATGGTAGAGGTAAAATGCATCCAGCATCATATTATACAGAGTTAAAACCAAAAGATGAACTGTTAGAAAAGTATACAGAATATGCACCTATAAGTAGATACTCTACTTTAGATAATACATCTGATTGGTATAATAAGAATTGGGATCCATCTGGACCTGCCATACAACCTAATAAGAAGTATTATGATAATAGTAAGGCATATAAGGAAGTAACAGATAAACCAGAATTAAAGAAACTATATGACAGTTTGTCTGATACTATGAAAAAGGCTAACGAATATATATCATTTTTAACGTTTGCAGATGATAACAGAATGCCGTAGATACCAGCTAGATTCATGTAGGTGCTTGGTAGAAAAGACAATGTACTCAATGCCTTAAAATATGTATTTGAGGATATAGCTGTTACAAAAGTAGATGACATGGATTATGTTGAAGAGTTTACTACAATGCCTAATGGAGACCCTATCAAAGTAATACCTACTAGATTTATAAAGATGTTAGATGATACTAATGAAATATCTACTGATGCTGTAGCATCTACTATAGCTTACTATAATATGGCTGTTAATTATAACAATATGGTAGAACAGTAGGATGACGTAGAACTTCTACTTAATTTGCTTAAAAATATTTAGATAAGAACTAAGAAGGAGTTAAAAACAGCAGGTTCATCAAATATATATAAACAAGCTTAGTTGTTAGTTGACAGAATAATGTATGGAAGAAACAAGACTCCTATTATTGTAGATATTTTGGGTAAAGAGATAAACGTAGGTAAGACACTTGATATAATAAGAGGTTTTGTTACTAAGGTAAACTTGTCTGGTAACCTATGGTCTATAGGTACTTCTTTCTTTACTGATGCTACTTATACTACTTTAGAGGCTAAGATGGGAAGATTCTTTGATATGAATGATCTCAAATTTGCTTCTGGTGAATTTGCTAGACAATTACCATATATAATGGCAAATATTGGTAATCCTGTTCCTAAAGGTAAATTGTCATACCTGATGTAGCTTAATCAAGTAATAAAGGATAACAAAGAAATATTTGATAGGCTTGATGAAAGTTAGGTATTAAGATCTATAAATTAGAATTTCTGGTTTGCTGGTTATACCTAGTCTGATTATACAGTTAAAAGTCATACAGTTATAAGTATATATCATAGCTATAGATTTGTAGATGGAGAGGGATTTATGACCAAACAATAGTACATAGATAAATTTAATTCTAATAGTACTAAGTTTGAGTAGCTACCAGTTACTTTATATGATGTATTTAAAGAGGATGAGAATGGAGATATAAAAGTATAGGATAAATATAAATAGTACGTTAACGATAAGTTATAGAATGAAGTAAGGAATAGAATTAATATACTTACTTAGAGAATAGATGGTACTCTAAGAGAGATAGATAAAGCAGCAGTACACGCTAATGCTATTGCTTCATATATAGTACTACACAGAAACTTTATGATATCTGCATTACATGATAGATTTAAGAGAAGACAATTTAATCTTGATTTAGGAGTAGAAGAAGAAGGATATTACAGATCTACTGGTAGGTTCTTAAAGAATGTTATAGGGCAGAGACATTTTGCTATAGCCTAGTTATTAGCAGATTATGATAATTTAAAAGAATACGAGTAGTATGCTGTTAGAAGAACACTGAATGAATTAGTACTTATAGCAGCTTCTACTGCAGTAGCTCTTGTAATGGCATCAATTGTAGATGGAGACGATGAGTATGATACTTGGTTAATATAGTCTATTACATATTTAGCTATGCGTTCCGCTTTTGAGTTTAGAACTATGTATAACCCATTTGAATTTATGTCTCTAATTAAGTCTCCTACAGCGGCTTTTAACTGGTTTGATAATGCCTCTAGTTTTATTAATCTTATGAATCCAGCATCATATGTAGGTGATAGAACCCCATTTACAATAATAGATAGAGGACCTTATAAGGGATTACCAGTTATATTGAAAAATATAATTAAAGTTACTCCTATTAAGAGTATCATAGAAGCAACAGACCCAAAAGCAAAAAGAAATTATTTATAGAATTAGTTAATGAACTTCTAAAAGTTTCTATCTAAATTATCAATTCGTTAGATATATTGTAAAAAGAAAGGCTGAGTATTAAGTTACTCAGCCTATTTTGTTATGAGAGTTCATCACGCTCCTCATAACTATAATAATCTTCCTCAGGTAGTTCAGCACTTATAGTATCACCAAATCTATAAGTATCTAGAAATAATCTTTGTGCTAATTCTGGAACAGGCACGTTTGCCCAAAATCTATTTATTTCTAATGCTGCATTTACATTATATGTTTTACCTACTGATTTAAGATCATTAATATCTTTCTTATATTTAGGATTACTTAAACAATATACAGTATAATGCTTACTATTTATAGTAATATACCTAGTATTATATAGAGAATCTAGATTCTTAAACTTCCTATATCTATCTATAGATTCTTTAGTATTTACACTACTATCGTATACAAGAAAGACCTTTTCTTCTAAAAAAGGTCTATTTTTATCTGTAGTATAAGCGTTTATGAATCCACTTTCTACAGTTAAATCATTCCAAGTAAGATTATCATCTAATAATGGTACAATGTATATACTAACATCATTCAAGTTCTTCAACACCATTATTCTCGTAATATTTACGAGTATGTTCCCAATTGTCTGAACTGATATGATATGAAATTTCTTTTAAAGTATCTGCTATAATATTTCTACGTTTGAGTAACTCCTCTTCGTTAAACATATTAAATACTCTAACTTCGTATTTTCCATTTGTTTGTATCGCAATAATATACGCTTCAAAATCATAATCATCTGGATTAAGATTTAATTCATTAAGCATATACCAAGTAATAGCACAAAGGTAAAAAGCTATTTGCCTGTAATAATCGAATTCTTCTACAGAATGTTTAAAATTATAAACATCACTAGTAGTTTTAAGGTCTATCAAAATGATTTTCTTATTAACATGATCAAACATTACTCTATCAAGTAAAGATTTACATTTTACATCATATAAATCCCAATTAATATGATACTCATTATGACAGGTATATGTAGTTGGAACATTAAACAGCAAATTATTTGCCGCTACATGTTCTTGTAGGTTTTCCTTAATTTGCTTTAGCATAGTTAAATCAGCAAATGAAATAACCTTCTTTGTAGAACTTACTTGTAAATAAGTAATATACTGACTGTAAGTTTCTATAATATGCTTTGCTTCTGATCTCTTTATATCTACTCCTTTACTATTGCTATAAGAATTATTATATGCATCTAGTAATAGCTTCTCCTCATCTATTAAAGGATCAGTTAATTTATGAGTACTATAATACTCACATAAATCTTTCTGTTGTTTTACTTTTGGGACTTCAAAATCTAATATTTCGTAGTCTTTCCAAAATTCTTCTGGTTGAAGAATATACTCATGTATCATAGTTCCTTTTTCAAGGAACTTACCTGATATACCTTCTTCATTTCCATCTAGCATATCACGAAGATATCTAGGCCCTTTCTTAAGGAACCAACCTATAGCACTATTACTGATGCGAGTGTTATCTTCATAATAAGGAATATCAATCTTCATCATTTAATGAAATATTTAATTTTCCGTATTATCTTTTTCACTTAATACAAAATCTTTAAAAGCTTTAAGCCGTTCAATATCTGTATTAGTATCTAGATAAGAATCGTAGTAAACAAAAGCATCACTAAAACGTCCAGTTTCTAAACTACTCTTCATAAGATCTAACCATTTTTCTTTCTTTTCTTCTTTTTCAACTAATTCTGATTCAATAAAAGCATTAAACTTTCGAGTCATTAATACTTCATTCACTTTCTTTTCTAGCTTACTGTAAATCTTCTGTAATAAGTTCATTTTCTTCAGTATTTAAATTAGTTTCCCAAGGTATATCGTCTTCTTCTATAACTTGTTCTTCTGTATCTATAATTACAGGTTCATAATTATCCTTATTATTATACATATCAGTTAATAATGAACAATTATAATAACCTGATTTTCTTGACTCTGGTCCTTCATGCCAATGTCCATAGAAATGAGCTATCTTATGTTTAGCTACATTTCCTAATAACTCATTGTTAAATGGGTTATCATGAGTAATTAAGATATCTATATCATTAGGTATCTTATTATAATGAGTAATTACTTCATCAGAAGTATTCTCTTCACCTATATCTGGATCTATTTCTCCTACATTTACTCCTCTATCCTCAAAAGCCCATCTACCTTTTTGAAATGATATAGGTTTAATATAAGGACATCCGTAAAACTTTATACCTTCATAAGTATATTGTTCATCTATTAAGATAACTAATTTACCATTAGTTCTTACAGATAAATCTTGTTTTAACTCACTATAATAACCTTTATCATAAGCATCTTCTAAGAAAAAGTCATGATTACCAGGAGTAATAATAACTTTCTTACATGGTAATCTGTTTACCCAATTAGTAAATCTATTATACCACCAATGTCTAGATGCATCTATAGACCGTTGACTATTTAAATCAACGATATCTCCTGCAATACATAATACATCACATTCTGGTATATCTATAAATGAACCATGTATATCACTTAAACTACATATTTTCATAGTTAAAATTTAAAGGCTAGTATTTCTACTAGCCTTATTTGTTATTACGCAGCTGATTTAAGATTAATTATAGGATGTTCAGTTTCATCTTCATAATCATCGTCATCCCAATCATCATCGTCATTGTCGTCATTATCATCTTCGTAATCCTTATTAGAATCATATTCTACAATTTCTTCTTCTTTTGTAGTAATATTTAAATCTTTTAAAAGACCTGCATTAGATATTTCAGGGAACATTAACTTCTCATCAATAAATGATAAAATATTATCAATAGATAATAAGTTAAAGTTGCTTACAATAAATTCATAAATAGAGTCAATATCACTCTCTTTTATACCTTTATCCTTTAAGATCTCTTTAAGGAAACGAGCATTATCGTTAGGCTCAAAATGACGACTATAACGAACACGAGAACACCTATCTTTTAGATAACAGTTAACTCTTTCTTCATTATTACATGTAAAAAGAACTAACTTCTTTGCATTTGTCTGCACACCATCTAACCATCCTAATAAATCTTCTGTATCCCAATGCTTATCCACTTCATCGAAAATTACTACTACCGGAGTAGAAAATTTACGAAAGAAGTCATTAATCATATGTGTAGGGAAATCTTCATCTACTACAAATATAGGAAGATTAGACTTTTCTGCAATGACTTTAGCCATAACAGTTTTGCCAGTGCCTTTGATACCACTAAGCATTACACCAGTAGATAGTTTACTAGTATTATTAAAGTAATTAATTACACGTTTTACAAAGATTTCATCATCTTTAGTCGTGTAAACTTTCTTAGGTAGGCTAAGTGATCCATCTTCTTCAAGGAATACTCCTACTCCAAATCTATCAAACTTCAAGCTGTATACTTTACCGTTTACTAAATCACAATCCAAACCGTTAGGTTTTGTTACTATCTTGTTGTCTACTTTAATAAATTCTGACATAATCGGTTATTTTTTAGTTTTTAATTCATTGATCATTTGATCAACTTGCTTTTGGTTTCTTACTAAGTATAGCTTATACTTAACATTACTCTTCATAAGAGTATATTTAAAGATTTTCCAACGCAAAGGAAATGAATCACCCATTAGACCTTTACATTCTATTATAAAGTCTTCTCCAACAAAGTCTGGTAAGTATGTCATAGCTCTTATCTTTTCTCCATTATATTCAAATTTAGGTATTAATTCAAAGTGGATTGCTTCATATTGCGCTGGTATATTAGCTTCTTTAAGTTTTTTATATGTATATGTTTCAAGTTTACTTCTAAACTTAATTCCATCATATACATTAGGAGTTGCATTCCTTACTTTCCCCTAATTCTTTTTCTTCTTTGGTATTTTGCTTTTTAATTTCGCCATATAACCATTCTTTTATTTCTTCAAAACTATTTGCTTTAATAGCATCAGATATATCTTTAGCTTTGAATTTCTTATGTACTAAAAGCCCTTCTAAGCCTGTTTTAAGGCTCATTTTGCGAAGATATTTTACACCTGCATTATCTCTATCAAACAGAATGATAATGCGCTTAAAACGCTTCTTAAGGCCTTCTAATATATCATTAGGTATAAATGTACTTTCTGATGAAGGAGATATAGCTGGTATTCCCATTTCATAGAGGCACATTACATCTTTCATACTTTTAGTTATAATCAAAGTATCACCTTTACTTGGTAATTGAGCATACCCTTGTATGTCATACTCAGTAAGGTTATTCCTCCATTTAGTATATTTATCAGCTAAAGGTCTATATATTTTAAAGTTGTTATACACTTTATAAGCATACATTGGATTATCTTCTTTATATATTCCTTTAACTATTCCATTACATAAGTAATACTTAATACTATTCACATTAAATTTCTTTAATGTCTTTTCGGAGATATTAAACTGAGACCAATAATTGATATCAGTAGGAGTAAATTTCTGCCTTACTATACCAATTACAGTCTCAGATGAAGGTATATATTGCTTAGAGCTATCGAGTTTAGTGTCTGTAGTAATATTAAGCTGTTTAACAATATCTTTTAGTATATCATTATAATTTGTTAAACCTGTATACAATGATACAAATTTAACTATATTACCACATTCACCTGTTCCATGGTCCTTGAATAGTAACTGTTTAGTTCTCTTGCTATAATAGATTCCAAAAGAAGGATTCTTATCCTTACGAAATGGACTATTATATATAGCACCAACCTTAAACTGTCCAAGGTAGTGAGCATATATATCATACTCACTTACTTTAGATAATATATAATCTAAAGTAATATCAGTAGGGATTTTAACCCTTCTTTTGTCATACATATTGTTGTATAATTAATTGTGAGAGAGGATGGATTCGAACCACACCACACGCTATCCCCATTTGGCGACCTGTACTACCTATCACAGTTAACGCATCTCTCGTATATCCTATAGAATTTATTACTATAGGATAATATTTGTTATTATATGTTATTAGTTTCTATGTTATTATAGTCACATTACTATTCCTCCATATTTAGTTAATAATGTTAACTAGTCTCCGAATCATGTTTTTTCAGTCTATGTTTGCATATTCTATAAAATAGTACTTCGTCAATAAGCGTTCCCCTATGCGTTGCATAGCCTGACGAGTTATTACCTAGAAATATATTTATAGAAAGAAAGCTGATAAATCTCTATTAGTATAGAGCTAATTCTCTTTCAAACCGTAGAGTAAACTTTTCGTATCATAGGACTCACACCTATCTTTGTACACCACTATACAGGATTAAGGCATAGCTGCTCTTTATGGCATAACGTATCCTAGTCTACTCCAAATAATTCTCGTATTTGTTTAATCTTCCGTTCAGCTGAGTCTTTACTAAGACATTGTCCATGATTTATTACAATATTTTCTTTAGTTTGTTTTAAATCTAAAGGAACTGCACTTCCCATTCCCCAACCATTTTTATATCTTCCTTTCTGGTGAGCAAAGAAATAATAGCGGAAAAACCAAGGGCTAATACCGTTAAGTATTAATCCTTTGTTTAAGGAATCTTCATGACGTTTAAGACACACATATACTTCATATCTTACTCCTGTTTCACCTTTATAGGTACCACTCGAATCATTTGTACTATCACAAGAGTATACTGCTACTCTATAACCTAAACCTTCAAGTAGATCTACAATTTGTATTGCAGTATATGCTTTATTAAGCATTTCTTCAGCACCTATATTACAATTTTCAGATATAACTACATATACATTTATTAAACGTCCACTTCCAATGCCATGAGTCTTTATTCGTTTCTTCATAGCAGGAAATCCTTCCATTAGACGATCATAATTCATATCATCACCATCTAATTCATCCCATTTATAATCTCTTTTAGAACCTCCTAAACTTAAATTAAGCTCAAGTTTAGCTAGATCTTTTAGACCTTTAGTATAACCATATTGATTCTTCTTAATATTAGCTATATCCATTCCTCTAAAAGACTTAAATTCTGTTTCTAAATAGTTTTGAGTATCCTGAATATTACCTTCAGGTGTTGGATGAAGAGCGTCTTCATAAAACTTAGTGATACTATCGTATTTATAAGTTAGGTTTACCATGATAATTAATTGTTATTGTTTGTTCTCTATCTGTTAACCATCTAGTTAACTGTTCTTTCTCATTATCTGTCCAATTAATAATTAGACGCCATTTCCAATCTAAGAAATGATTATACTTTAAATTATGTCCTGCTTGTATCATACGAGTAGAGCATACTTTTCGTATATTTTGTTCTGAGATAAAGTCTCTAAGAGATCTAACATATTCAACAACTTCACTATCATACCTACTTTCATATTTAGCAGAATACGTAACTTCTACAATACCGCCTATAAATCGGTCTATAGTCGACGCATCTAACTGGTTATTTGCTACATATTGACGGTCGCATCCAAAACCAAAAGTATTACTAGTAGCAATAATAATACATTCCGGATGCCGATGAACTAAGCCTGTGGTTGTCTCAATTTCATCATTAGCTAACGCTGCATTTAGAATCTGCGCCACAGCAGGATCTAAAGCTGTTATCTCGTCAATCAATATAATAGATGGTTTAGCGTAAAATTCTCCAAATCGAGTACTTTCACGTGTCGGATACTTATAACCAATAAACTCAGTAGCCGAAGTCCCAATACCGCAACTAATACATAAGTATGGCAAATTCATGTCTGTTGCAACATTTCTTGCCATTGTACTTTTACCGCATCCTGCAGGACCAACCATCCATATATTCTTTATACCAGAATCTATAGTTTTACGTAACTTATCTTCTGGCTCAAGGTCAGTAAATTTAAATCCTAATTTCTTACTGTCCTCTAGATACTTTAGTCTTTCTGCTTCTATTTGTTCTTTTTCATACTTATCAAGTAATTCATTTATCTCTGCTTCTTTTTGTTTGAAAGATATACAATGAACTATCTTAATAGCAGTTAAAGATGTCTTGTACTCGTTACCAAGATAATCGATAAATACAAATTTACCAAACGAGTCTTTTAACTGGTAAATATCTTTTCTCTGATTTAATCGTTTCTTCTTTCCATTTTCTTTAATAGTAGTAGAAATAGCTGCATAAACAATGTCTCCTTCTTTTAACTCATCGTGCTTAATATTATGTCCATTTTTAATATTAATGTTTTGAATTGTATAGTTAGAGTCTATTATATCTGCTTCTTTACCTACTTTTTTAAGGAAAGTTTTATTAATAAATTTTGATAAACGCATTATAAATTGATTTTAGTTATACAAAATAAAAACGAGGATTATACACTTTATAGTATATAACCCTCGTATCGCTATATTTACCTAGCGTAGGTAGCTATTTCATTTATAGAATTTATCAGAACGGCAAACCGTAAGGATTTACTTCTGTAGTATTAGTAACTGCAGCTTCCATAGTAGGAGTTATACTGCTCATAGTTGAATCAATACTTGCTACAGGTGCCTCAACATCTGCAACAATAGGCTTAGCAAAGTTATCAATACGTAATTCAGTAATAGCTGAAGTCTGTCCTTCAGGTAATACCATAGGTTCTACAAATGTATATTTTGCATATGACGGAAGAGTAGTATACCCTTTATCGTTATATACAACTTTGACTCTTAGAAGTTTAGACTTATCTGCATTATTCAAATAATCTACTACTTCTTTAGAGAATTCTTCAAATTTAGTACCGTTAAATACAAGTTGTTCATCCTTATAGAAACAAAGCAACAACTGCATAATACGAGAAAATTGATTATCTTCTTTCTTCTGTACTGCTTCATCACTGAGTTCACCATTCTTATTATCAGGTTTCCATTCAGTCTGTACTAATGTTGCTCCGTCTTTCTCAAATGTTACCTCAAAGAATTTTCTACCTGTAGGAGATTCTGCTACACGTGCACTCTTAAGTGCTACATTTTCTTGAATACCTGCGGGGATAAACTTAACGTCATTCTTTGTTACTTGTTGCGCTCTTTCTTTACTATACATATCTTATTTCCTTTTTTTATTCTGGTAAATAGATTCTATCCCAATGGGTAGTAATCTTGTTATTTTCATCACTTTCTGCTATTACTATCTTTTTTCCTCTAATATGAGGGGCTCTTGCTTCTCGTATAGAGTTATCTCCTCCTTCAAATGAAACTATTGTTTCATTCTTTTTACGATACACATAACCTACAGCATCAGCTTCACCACATACTATGTCTCCTAACTTACCTACAAGATCTAGAGCCATTTCTGTTAGTTCTTCTCCCTCTTTGTTAATCATCTTATCTTTAGTATGTCCTACTAAGATAAAATTATCACAAAGCTCTTTAAACATATCTATGACCTTACGTACAGCTTGTCTAAGATATAGATAACCACTACCATTTGGTAATGTTCTAATATCTTCTCCTTTATATGTCTTACCCATAGGAGTCTGACGATAAAGTGTAGCTGCATAGCCTAGACACATTTCCTCTAATCGAGTAGCATTATCTATAGCTATGTATTTATAAGGCTTTTGACCTGTTTGAGAAATCTTCTGCCTAATTTGATTAGCTATCTCAGCTAAATCATTAATATTACGTGCTTGAATAGAAAGTGCCTCTAAGAATTCAGAGCCACCTTCTAAGTCTATAATTAGACAACCATCAAGCATAGATAGTAATGTAGTTTTACCAGACTTAGGTTTGCCAAAGAATATTAAAAATCTTGGATTCTGTACTCTTGGCTTATTTTTTTCTGTTGGTAGTACTAACATGTTAAAATAGGTTTTTACCTATTTTACTTTTATTATATGATAGTATATGACAAAATTTGGAAATATATGATAAATAAAGTAAAATTAGATATTTAGAGTTGCATTAATTTCAGTGCTATTATTAATCATAATAATAATATTATTGATAATTGCCTGATCTTCTTCAGGCATACCAATAATATAATTACGATTGTATTTCGGGATAAGCTTATAGCCTACCTGGATAAAATTTCCGTATTCCTTAACCGGAGTACCATCCGGCAAACGAAAATCATAAAGCGGTTTATGACAACTACGACGCATTTTCGCATAGTCATCAAGTTTCTTCATTGCAAGATCAAACTGAGTTGCAAGATTATAATTATCTACCTTATACGGACAGTAAGTACACTTATTGTACTTAGCTACGTCACAAGGAGAATAGATGTCTGCACCAAAACGAATCTTATCGTTCGGTCCAATATATTGGTAACTAAAGGGAGTCTCTTCTGTGTCAATACCATCAATCAACAATTCTGGATAAGCTAAAGCCAAACGCTTTAACAGATAGTTCTTATACATACCTTTTTTATCACACTTTTTATTCGGAAGAGTTACTGTAAAATATTTTCCCATAATTTCAGCCTATTTTATTGTTAAATACTACTTTCTGCTCTGATGTAGTACTTTCAGTCTCTATTAAATTGCCGTATTTTAACTCGTTGTTAAATTCTAATATACAAGGTTCTCCATCTCTTACTTTAAGAAAGTGAAGATACACTTTGTCTTTTACAGGTAAGCGCTTAACACCGTATATAGCTAAATTTAATAGTTCTGGGCGATGAATTGCTATTACAAAGTCACTCGCTTGAAATATTGCATCAGATGCAGCCAAGTCACTTCTCATTGGAAAGTGGCTTGAAGGATTATTTATCCTATCAGGAGCTTCAATATTTCGATTCATCTGTGAAAGTTGTATAATACTCGTATTAGATAATTTCTTTTTACGAATAAACATTTTCTGTAAATCTATTATTACCGCTCTTTCTCCACCATCTCCATTAACAAGTAATACATGGTCTAATACTACTATTAGCCAAGTATCCTTATCAATACTATCGTGGAATTCATCAATTGCTTGTTCCATTTGTTCAACACTTAGAGGAGTATCAACAAAGTATATTGGATACTTTTTTAATACTTCAGCTTCCGATAAAGCTTTCTCGAATGTTTCATCCTCTAAAGTCTCTTTACCGCTGTATAATTCAGATACAGTTTTTCTCACTCTATTACTAATAGCTCTACCTACATTTCGATAGCCTACCATTTCAAATGAGAAATAAAGAACTTTGATTTTCTGATTAGGATTAAGATCAATTAAATCAAATATTAGCGTATTTGCAAATGAAGATTTACCTGAACCAGATATACCTGCAATAGTAAAGATCATATTAGGTTCAATTCCACCAGTAGCGAAATTAAACTTCTTCCATCCTGTCTTTAAGGACGTTATTTTCTTCTCTTTTCTATCTTTAATATACTGAACAGATTCATCCACTACTGAAGATATAGGTTTAAATTGTATTTTCTCCATAACCACAATGTTCAGTTGTTTCAGTGTTCATTTGTTCCTCGTAACATTCCCACTCATGTTGAGTGAGCCATTTCCACATAGTTTTCATATAACCTATTTTGCCTGTTTGCATTTTATTATCAATTTCGTACCTCAGACAAGCCATGATATGTTCATGTATTGCTTTGGATTTACCTATGATACGGTTATATTCTTTTCTACATTTGTTTACATTTGCCCTTAAAAAACCTTTAGTTCCATCAGGTCTTATAACATAAACTGGAAATACTTCATAGAACTCATCAAACATACTTTCTCTATCTTTCTTAATAGTTTCAAGTAGTTCTTCAGAAGGACTATAAATTTTATTGTTGTCAGAAGTAGTTACTACAACAATGTTACGATTAATTAACTCTTGTATCTCTTCTTCATTAACTCGGCTGAGAAGTTCATGAATGTCTTGATTATTTATTTGATTATCATTCAATACAAGAGAAATAAATACTAGTTGATTTATTGATAAATTAAATTTATTTAATAGAGATGTATCTAGTTCTAGTATCATAAGCATTAAAGTTTATGACAATTATAGAATTTGATACAATATGTTAGATTCTGTTAAAACAGTTCTAATTGTCTTGGTTGTAATTCCTCAATTATCTTAAGAGCTTCCTTAAGATAATATCGGTAATTAATTTTGCGTTCTTCAATTGGCTTATTGTCAAACTTATTTAGAAGAGTAACACCAGAAGCAGTAAGCATATTTTGATATGCTGGTACTCCATTATTATCTTTCCATTTCCATAGATATCCACCATTAGTAGATGCATAGAAACGGTTAGTTCTTTGTTGTTCTTCATTCATATATTCAACATGCCATTGTTTACCAGTTTTTTCAGATATTAGGAATTTACGTATATCTTCACATTCTTTAATTGTCTGTTCAACTGGTATTCCATCTACAAAGTATTTAATTATAGCTTCGGGTATTATCTTTGCAGATAATCCTTTTCCTAACAATACTTTAGTAATAAACATACCTTTTGTTTTAATTAGATCAGGATTCTTAGTTTCCTTATATCCTTCTCTAACTGCAATATAATCATTAATTGCATATTGGTACATAGCTTCAAAACGTTCTTCTTCAAGAGTAAGTTTTGTAAGTTGTTCCCAATTTCTACAAATAATGTTAACTTGTTGATAGCTATCTTTCTTAAGTAATACAAATAAACCATCTGTATTAGCTTGGACGATTCGGCATCCTACTTGTGTTAATTTCTCTGCTAACATAAGTAATAGTAGCTGACCATTTATCCTGATTTTCATTACTGCTTCAGGACTATAACAAAAATTATGTTCATTTTGTAGATTACCTGATAAACCATTTAACGCTAACTTTAATGTCTCATTTTTCACTTTATCTCCATTATGTTTTGCTTCTATTCTCTCTTCTTTAATCTGAGAATATACTTCTAAGAACTCTGGACCTAAATGTTTGGGATAGAATCCATATTCAATTAACATACTTGGGTATAGTGATGCGACATCGATGTCTATAAGCATCTCATTTTCTTTAGGAATAATTATTTCTGGATCATTCTTAGAATGAATTCCTCCTACTCCTACAGTATAGCGTAATCCTTCAAATACAAAGTTGTTCTCATATCCTTTCCTACCAGGAGATACTATTTGACTTTTCATATCATTTAGTACTTTCTGTAATATAGGACTATCATATTTAATAAATGGTAGTATTACGTCCTTTAAAGGAATATAATCCATTGGAGATCTTAATCCTTCAATATCCCACCAAGACAAACCTGTCTTTTCTAGATACTTCTGAGTTAAAATCTTCATTCCAATATTTACACCATCTTTACTGAGAACTCTTACTCCATATTCGTCTTCAATAGCTATACGTAAATCAATATCTTTTTTACACCTATTTAAAAGCTCTGTAGTAGACTCAATATCATTTATATTATAGTCTATCATACTATCAAAATCTTCTAATGGAAGAGGTTTATCCCAATCACATACAAATTCTTGTACATTAGGATATTGCATAGTTACTTGGATTTCCTTCAATCCTACTCTAAGTTTACTAGAGTATAACATAGTAAGTAAATCAAAAGTATCAAACCATATCTGATACTTCCAATGTTTCCAAGCATCTATATTATCTTCTGTGGAAGTAGTAATAGTTTTACTTAGATTAAATATAGAACTACATATAGTAGCTACATTATATTTCATTAATCTATCTTCATACTCTATAATATAATTTATTATAGGATTATCATAATGTAGATTATTATATCCACAAAAGATAACATCTGAATCTATTACTAATTCTGTTCCGTAGAAGTCTCCCCATTTTATATAGGAATATACTTGTTTAAAGAACTTAACTAACTCTCTTAGTTGATTCTTTCTTTCAGAGATTTCAAATTTGTATATTTCTCCTGTTTCTGTATTTTTAACAGAACAGTGAAAGATATTTTGAAATACTTCGATATCGAATACAAATACCGTTTTTCCACGTATTTGCATAAAATTAAAGTTTAGTTTGTTTCTGTAGTCAGATTCGAACTGACACTCACATAGACTTACATATTGCTACGGCTCTACCTCTTTTTGAGCTATACAGAAGACCACCTCTGGAATCTCACCAGATTGGCTAAAAACTGAGTTACATTACTTTTAAGTAAGAGGCTTTACTCAGCATCATAATTTTGTAATTCTGATAGAAATAAATCTATTCTAGAATCTTCATAGAAGCAATCATACTTAGTATTCTTAAGTTTAGTGACCGCTTTAGGGAACTTTTCCTGAGCTACAATGAAGACTGCTTGTCCTTCTCTTATCTCAGTGTTTACTTTAATTAATTTAGCTGATTCCTTTTTAATAGAAATAGCATCTAAAGAACTTATTTTCATATTATGCTGCATTAAGTCGTTGTTCTTTATCTCTAAATAAGCAATAACGATAATTACCTCTATTATACTTATTTGCATATTCTGATGCTTCCCAAATCTCAATACTAAAGAAGTCTTTCATAGACTTACTAAATATAGGTAACATTTCGAGAGCATCTCTTCTAAGCTCTTCTAGGCTCTTTCTAGAAGGATTACAGCTAAAGTCATAAGGAAGACCTTTACTATCCTCTCTGCGTATTATAAGTATATTAGGACAATTTTCTCGTCTAATTCTAGCAGTAGCTAACTTTCTTGCTCTAGTTTTACATATAATAGAATCTATTTTACTATTATGTGCTGCAATCTGAGCTTGTTGCTTAGCAATCTTATTCTCCTTACTATAAGTAAGATTAATAAGTTTGTTATGATACTCACTAAATGGAGCATTATTAAAACGTTCTTCTTTCTGTTCCTTTGTTAGACTATAGTCTTTAATATGAGGTTTACTTAACGTAATCTCTTTTAAAGTAGGATGATGATATGTAGTTATACTACGTATTTTACCACTTTTATCTTTATAAGTTATAGTCTTAGCAATCTTAATAGATTGATTAGCTTCTTTTGCTGACTTACCAGACTCTGTCCAGTAATTAATATATTTATTGTTTTTCTGTTGATCAGTCTTATTCATAATTTAATAGTTTTATAAAAGAGCAAGTAAATACTTACCTGCTCTTTTGATTTAATAAATTTAATATTATAGATTTTGTTACATATTAAGCAACAACTAAGTATAAAGGTGCTGTGTCATCGCTTAAATCTGTATTATCATTAAAGTCTGCAATAGCTTTACGCAGTTCATTCAATGTAATCAAACACTCGCTTTGTTTATTACGGAAGTAATTACGAGTAATCTCTTCTGTAATACCTAGATTTCGTTTACCTTTCTTAGCTTTAAGAATAGGATTGATAGTATGCTTTTTCATCATCTCGTCAAGCTTTACATAATACTCATTTAAAGCAGATAGCTTATAAATGTTAATAATGTTTGCGTCTTTAGGAAGATCTTTAAGTTTCATTCCCATATTTGCACACTGAATACGAAGCTTAATAAGTATAAGCTGATCGTACAATGCTTTAATGCGTACTAATAAACTCTTAAGATCGTAGTTACGAGAAACTCCTTTCTTAATTACATTCTCTGTAGCAATAATCTTCCAATATCGAGAGATTTCACTTGTAATACTATCACGTTTTGTAATGAGTGTGTTTGGTTTAATATCTGTTGTAATTGATTTCGTCATATATAATTGATTTTAATTGTTAATAATTTGATCAATTGCATATTAGAAAATCGCTTACCTGTAGTGCCTCTAGTTCTATCGAAAGAATAGCCCTTATTATTTTAGGCTTGCCTTATTAACTTTACAGTCATCATCTAGAGGCATATGTAGCACGAGCGGGAATCGAACCCGCACAGGCTAATGCCTAACAGAGTTTAAGTCTGTCTTGTCTACCAATTCCAACATCATGCCATAAAACCAAGATACCTGACCCATCGTCTTAGGCTCTTGTGGTTTTATATAAACATTATCATTTCTTCTTTCTTTATACTTATAAAGAAGTATTTACATCTAACTTCTTTACTTGTATAAAATACTCAATTACTCTTCTAATGAGTTTATTCAATCTTAAGTATGAATAAGCGTCCATCTGCTAATACTTATTCATGAATGATATTTAGTCGTTTTCGACTATAGAAATACCTACTGGTAAAGATCCTCCACCTAGATCAAGATAACCTATTGTATTTCCAATTCTTCGACCACGCACATTCTTTTTCTGCTGTTGTTGTGTGTCTTCGTCTATCAGCTTAATTTTGTCTATTACATAATCACCTTCTGTTACACCTAGAAAGGCATATAATGCAAATCGATCAATAACAGATTCATAGTCATGTTTTTTATAAGCATCTTCAATGATATTCTTAGTTAGAATATTACTAAGATACTCGTTTGGCGGTAGATACTTACTATATGCAGCAAGCATCATTGTACTTAACTCTCTGAATTCATATCGCTTCTCATCTTTGAAAAGCCAATTCCAGAATCCTTTCTTAGTTCTGCCGAAAGTCACTGACCCATCGTCATGGACTTTGATATAGGCTGGGACCTCTCCATTAAGTAGTATCTCACTACTAATACGATGATCCTTAAGTAAGAGTTCAAGTAACAGTTTTTTAGAGTTAGAAAGAATCTTCATTCTTTATTATTTTTTATTTTTTCAACGGGGTACCAATTTCGTCATAGTACTTGTCACAGTTTGTAGTCTGCAAGTTATTCAAATCCTGCAACATCTTAGAGAGATTCAGCATCTCTTCTGCAATCTGATTAGCCTTCTCCATCTCAAAGCCATTCAGACGATTTACCTGTTCAACAAGTGCAAGATAGTCAGTGAAGAAGATAGGTTCCCGACCAGCAATACTAGTTTTACTGTTGAACTCAACAGCCTGACGAATAGTATCCGTAGTTACTTCGTTGAATTTAGCCGGTCCAATCTTGAACTGCAATGACGGATCATTGTTCAATTCGATTACTGGAGTAACTCCATCCGGAAGGCAGACAATCTGACTACCAAAGATTTCAATTTCTTCAATAATATACTTCATGATAGGCCGTACAAGCCGTAACTCGTTCTTCCGGACCTTATCATTAAACTCAAGATCAGCTGGCTCTACTTTTACAGTGAGCAGTTTACGACCCATAAGGTTCCAAGTCTCAATTTCTGCTCTATACGGAGCGATCAAAGCTGTGTCAAATGAAGGTTTATTCATAATTTATATCTCCTATGTGATTTTAAGATTGATGTCTTAGCGAGATATTCAATCTATTGTTAATACTAAAATAATAAAAATTCACGTATTACTCATATTCTGCTAATTCTGCTTATTTATTATAAGTCCGCTTTAGTAAAGCTATGAAAAGAATTAATTAATCTCAATAATGTATTCAGTAATACGACGATTGTTAATGTCTGATAAAATTTGTAAATTACGATAAAATGTGTATAAGTATAATAGAACTCGCTTACTAGAACGTAGTGCTATTGCTCTACTCAGCATTCCCCGTAGGACTTTACTCATAAGACGTATGAGTCAACTGTTCTTCTGTTTATCTACTTCTACTTAAAACTTTATAAATATGTCATTGTATGAAATAATCTGTTAATTATTCCTTAGGCTTCGAGATTGTACTTAAAGGGGACTCGTAACCTTACCGTTTCCCTGTTTTTTGCCGTACCTTACAACGCAATTTGATGCAAAGATGTAAAGAGCTCCATCATCAATGAAATGGTATCATCTACGGGCATTTAGGCTTACAACATTCTAAGCGAATGAGGGTCGTTTCTGTTGAGAAACGTTACTAAAACACTAATACAAAAGCCGTCTAATTTTTCAAGACGCCCACTTTTGGACAGATTCACTTCCGACATTGCGATAAATCTCGGGTTACTACTTCATCTTATGGTATTTCCAACCATTCAACCAGTACCCTAATGAGAGGTACTAAAATTAGTCTCAGCGATCTCCTTGGCTAATATGTTGCGCATATTAGTTTACAGAATTTCATGTAGCAAGATTCTTCGATAGCGGGGTGGCTTGTAAGTTTGTCAAACCTACTGCCATTGAACTTCCCAATTGTTTTAAAGTTAAACATGTTTACATTCACCTTATTTGTTATAGCTGTTCGTTTCAGCGTAGGCACTTATACCGAATAGATTTATTGTCTTATATTCTCCATATACAGACTACTATAGTATAGCAATACACAGATTTAATTCCAATCTGCTTCGTGTCGGCCTCTAGGATGCGCGTAGGATCCTGCTCTATGCTGGAGTGCATAGCTCCTAACCTAATTATTTATAGCAAACCTTGGTATTAAAGTAACCTTACTTCTACTTTGTAAGTTTTATTAGTGGACTTACTCCACTTCCTTTCCTTTCGTGTAGATATACTTATATTGTTCATATATCTACCTACCAATAGTCTTATTGCGGACTTCAGGCGCTAGTTAGTTTATATCCTAGTGCAAAGCACTTTAGGTTTATAGTGACATTACTAACAAGTCACTTCTCTTATATATAACCTTAATCTCATTCTGCTTCAGTAAAACAGTATAGTAATTGCAACTATATTATGAAATATCTCAGGCTGTAAGACACGCAATTTACTTTCCATAGAGACTAAGTCTCAAACAGCTAACTCTAACGTTCACTGTATTGCGTATAGGTTTTGCACCTAATCCAGTTAATCTGTCACATAGCTTCTATACAAGTGAAGTTCTATGCGGATCATAGCTACTCAGCCATGTCCTGTCTCAATTTCTGCTAGTTATATATAAGCGCTGCTCCTTCATATATCTTATATCTAAGTTATAGTTTTGCTATCAACCTAACCTATTCCCAGTTGAATTATACTTTCTATACAACAGAAGTATTTAGATATAAAATAGAACACTAAGCCAATATTCTTTGGCTGACGGATTGTTTACCGCCCCGCACAGGGGAGTTTTGGAGACTACCCTAGAATGCTAGTCGATTCAGATTTAAATGACAACGTACGGCACGTGTTTACATTCCTTCGTGATTTCGCTTTTGAATTAGCCAACGAATGTATAAAGAGGTTAACGATACCCCTTGCCTTGTTTAGATGCGATAGCTGCTCCTTCCACATCTGCGTCTTTTAGGTCTCCAATACGGTTCTCACCTTGTGGGTTTCGCACGCTCTCCCACTTTCTTATTGCTTCTTCAGTTACTGGATAATTTGTAACACAATAAGTTATCATACTATAGTATAAATAGATAGTGTTTGCTATTATTAGTACATTTCAGTATCCTGTATTATCCACGTTACACAACTTAGTTAGGTTTAAGTAACGAATTTGTAGTTTATAGCCTTTATATACCGTTTTACTACTCTAGTTACGGTCTGCGTTTATCTTTGGCAGTTTTAATGGCATTAATTTGCTCATCAGTTTTGTACTAAATACGATGTCTGGTTCGTAAATTACCTCCTTTATTACTCGTTCTTTGTACTCTGGGCGTGTTTCAACGTCCCTTATAATTGTCACAGTTGTATTATCAACGTTACCGTTAAGTGATACAGTCTCATCTTTAAGATTTACAGAAACTGACTTATTCAAGCCTAGTACGTCTACTGGCATTTTAGGTACGTCTACCCAACGAATTCTAGTCTCTTCTGCTCCTATTGTTTGAGACGGAGAATTAGGATCAAATCCAATAAATCCTCCTAATAACACTACAAACAGTGTTATTATTAAATTTAACCGTTTCATATTGATTACTCTTCGGAGTAAGCACTCTTGTCTACATAACTAGAGAGCCGCATGATTGGCTTCACATAGTATTTAGCAATTTCCTCCATCTTGTCTTTTAAGATGTTCTCAGAATCGCCATAAGCAGCTTCAAGAGTCCTACGAATTGCTTTTGGATGAATTGTTATGAATCCCTTCCGGTCTTCATATTCCAAAGTAGCTTCTTCTTTTCCTTTCAAGATAGCATCAATTGCTTTACTTGTGTTAGCCGTAATGATGTTACGAGTAACTGCTTCAAGTTCCTTCTCATAAGTAGTCTTAAGATCAGGACTAGCATTTTCGTTCCAATCATTTGTTTTCTTTTCAGCATTGATTGAAACGATTACTTGGATAAGTTCTGCTACTTCCTTATCAGTTATACTTGGACACCAAGACTTAAGTAAAGCATGAGCACCAAGGATACTGTGTTCAGAACTCATTTTACCCCTTACCATACCTTTTATTGCGGTAAGTAAGGTAGCATCTGCTCCTTTGTTGATGATATTCGCAAATACTACAGATTTCTTTTCTTCCATAGAGAATGAGAATGCTCTACGTCCCCATTCGATACCACTCAACAAGTTACTACCGATACCTCCAGCTCCTTGCTGAGCAAAGATTGACCGTAATACTTTAAGTTTCTCAGGGTCAGACATCTTTGGATCTGCTTCAGGAATATCAAGTTTTGCAACTTTCTTATCCTCTTTAGCATTCTTGCGAACCTCTTCTGGAACTTCTTTGAATTCAAGAACTAACTGTTTTGAATTGTCTTCTGCTTGGATATACTTAACCTTGATACCAAGATAGTCTCCAAGTACAGCTTCTGCTTGTTCTCTCATATTTGAGTTAATGCGAATACCCATACTTTGGAAGTCCCCTTCAAGCTGAGTAAAGTAGTTAACAAGAGTAACAGCCGTCATTACGTCAAACTGTTTCTTGAGATTCTTCTTTACGTCTTCTGGAGTCTCCGGATTGTCAAGGTATTCCTTGTGCAAGATACCCATAAATTCAATAGCATGATTCTTATCAATGCGATCTCCTTTACCTCCGGCACTTCCAACAATTTGTCCAATAGATGAAGAAATAGACATTGCTGTATCTTTCTTATTTTCTACTACTTCAGGAACGATAACTTCTGGTTTCTTCCCTTTCTTTGTCTTTTCGTCCTTAACCTCAGGGGTTTCTTTGGTTTCTTTGTTTTCCACTACTTCCTGAGGTTTTTCTTCAGGTTTAGGCGCTTCAACAGGTGCTGGAGTAGCATCCTGAGTCTTTACTTGTTCCTCTACCTTAGTTGTTTTTGCTTTACTAGCTAATGCTTTAGCTTTCTTACTTCCTTTTACCATTTTGATAATGAGGCGCTCCTTCGCCATTTAATTGTTAAATACTTTGTAGATACAATAAAATAATACGTCAAGAATTAAAGTCTCTTCACGAATCATCAATGTATGTACTGTTTACTTCCTTTGTAGATGTTCCTTCTGCTTCAGTTACTGTACTGTCACGATCAGCTTTGTTTTCCTTACTTGTATAGTCCTGATTGCAAGGTAATGCATTCCAAACAACAGATGCATTACTACTATACATGGGAGCTGGTTCTACAGTAACTACTGCAGCTTTCTCAGGAGTAGATATACATTTCTTGTATACTTGTTTAACTCCTGCACCTACAATTAAACCTACTACTAGAATGGCCATTAATCTAGTGAAGGCTTTGGCATCTTTCATCAATCTTGCGATGATGAAACAAATTGTTATTGCAGCAAGCAATAGACCAAATGAATTTGCCATAATTTGTAAGTATTGGTTAATATTGGTTAAATAATTGTTTTAGTCTCTGTCTTGCCTTATTCAAACAGGTTTTAACTGTTGCTTCTGGTATGGCAAGCTCTTGTGAAATTTGTTGATAGGATTTCCCATCAAGGCGAGCGTATATTAAATCTCTATATTTCTTCTTTAAACGAGGAATGCATTCCATTACTATATCGACATTTTGTTGAAATATCATATTATCTTCAGGACTATGCTCCAACCCGCTTAGTTGAATTTTAGACTCTTCGTCATCAATATAGCTATTTAATTGCTCTTTTTTGTTCCGTCTTATATAGTCAATTGCAGTATTAACTGTAATTGTCTTTAACCACATTTCAAATGAAATATGATTAGTAAAAGATTGCAATTTTAAGTACACTTTAGTAAATACCATAGATGTTATATCATCTGCTGCATCTGTATTTCTTACTACATTATTTGCAGTATACCAGACTGTTTTGTAATATTTGTTGTAAAGTGTATTAAAAGCTTTTTCGGAACCATCTCTAGCTTGCTCTACTAGAAGCTTTTCTTCTTCTTTCATAGTAGCTAGATTTTAGTGGACTATAGCCAACCCAATGACTATAATCCTGAAAAGAATTAAAAAGGCAGTACGTAATTTATAATATACTGATGTACAGCTGCTTTCCTTTTCCAATATAAATCTCTTATCCAATTAGTCCAATCTAATCTTATATCTGAGTCTAAATAAGTAAGATTCATAATCATATTAGTAACTATTCTTAATTGTACTAATTCTGTCTTAGTACTAGTACTCTCAAGATTAGCTATCATAGATAACATAAGTTTATCTTGTATTCTTCGGATGATAGTATAGATTTCTGGATGAATAGCTCTAATACTAATATAGTTACGTAAACCATATGTTATAGCTCCGTCCATACTTTCATCTACTACGATTTTATACCAATTCTTTCCTATATTTATAAAGCCGGTACAATATACCTTTCCATTTAAAATAAATGGAGTATTCATATCACGTGTAGTTAATATGGGTATATGTCCAGCATAGAACCTATAGAATGGTTCTAAGTTTGTTTGTAAATACTCAATGACATTCATTACATTTCTCCTTGAAGCCTTAAACGAGTTTCAATTTGACTTATAATCATATCTGCCTGAGATTTTGAGAAGCCCTTTTGTATGAGTACTACTTGAGTCTTTACAATATATTCATCAGGATACATTGTACGATTAAGTCTGTATGAGGCTATATAGCCAGCAAACTCTTTCTCAGTATACTCAATTCTGTTCTTCTCCGTAGCCTCTAAGCCTAATGTATTCAATACTGCCTGACTTACAGCTGGCTTATCAAATATATAAGACTTTGGATTAGCCATGATGTCTTGTATTTCAAGACTCTCTTTTTCTAGTACTGTGATAGTACCATCTTTTTCCATATCATTCAGCAAGATGCCTCTGATAATAGTTAAGCAGGGTGCAGTTCCTGCAACTCTGATTAACACACTTGTGCTTTTACCATTAGCTATGTACAAGCCTGGTTTCTTAAGTTCTAACATAATTATACCTCCTTTTTGAAAAATTTGTCTGCTACTGTCTTTGCATCTGTAATAGATAGTTCGTACTTATCTTTTACATGAGAAAGAAAATCCATTTTACTTGTACAAGAACTAGATAATTTCTCTAATTCTTCCTTTACTCCTGGTTTATTAAATTTAACCCAGGGAATGATTTCAATTACTTTTACCGACATTGCTCTATATAATTTGTAATTTCTAAATCGATTTTCTTCCAGAAATCATATCCTTCACTTGTATTGTGAGGATCGAAGCAGAACATGAAACCTGAATTGATACGAAACTTAATTCGTTCAATAGATTTCTTAAACATAAACTTATTCCTCCAACATTGAGGAACACAGTATTCATACATATACTTAATGAAGTGAGTTAATACTCTATTCTTCTTCAGTACATAATACCATTCAGGAGGTATTAGATCATTGATTGCTCTGTTTACACTCATAATTTACATCTTTTTGAGGTCCATAAAAGGAATGTTCGTAATCTATATCTCTTAATAGGTTTATAACATCGTAGATTGACCATTTAATTGAAGTAAGACTACCTTTTATAGCGTAGTTTCTTGTACTCTTAATGATCCTTTCTAGCACAATAGTTACACCTACAAGATACATAATTGCAAAATTCCTCTTGCTAGCTTTAATTTGTTTTACACTTCTCATGTTAATATCTAAATAACGTTTTATAGTACTTTTTAATAGCCTTACATACTTCGTTAAACTCTTTCTTATTATCTATTACTCCACAGAATTTATAACAAACAGGGTTACCTCTATTTAAGTAAATAGGTGTAAATTCTGCTACATAGAATGTCTTGAACATTCTAGATTCTTTAATAGGAATAATATTAGGAAGAGTTATATCACTAGTTAATCCTACTGTATATGCAATATTAAACTCTTTATCTATTTTATAGACAACATAATAATGAGGTGCAGGATTAGTATTACTCTTAAATTTAATAATATCGTACTTTTGTAAAGTAAGTTCTGCTATTTCTCTTTCTTGGCATTCTAGTATATCATTTGGTATTTCTATACTAGAATACTGTAACTTTATTTTAGATATTAGTTTTAACGCTTTATCTTTTTCAGATATCTGATCATTATTAACTATTGAACCTAATAGTGTTACAAACTCTTTATTATTTTTAGCCATAATTAATTGATTTAATTCTGTAGTAAGGTACAGACTCGAACTGTACTCCTCTAACTTTATCAGTGTTAGCGCTTCTATACCAACTAAAGCTACTTACTCCAGCTTTTTACGACATTAGCTTAGCCGTTGACTTGTCGTATCACGCTGCGATACGAGTGTAGTCTGTTACATAAAAGTTGCCAGTTATGGCTTTATTGACCTATTCTATCTTCACTATTGCTGTCAAATCCATAATGCCCCTAGATTAAGGTTTCCTTTTTATAGGACTTGCAACCTAATGGCTAGGAAACCTACTAATCTCCTTGTTTTAGTTTTTAGGGTATTTAGTGGTAATCGAAACCACATCTACTGAACCACAATCAGTTATTCTAACCGTTGAACTATAAATACCATAATTTGTGGAGCATGAGGGATTCGAACCCTCGTCCAAACAATGATTCAATAGACCTAACAGTCAATTTTTTAATTTCTTCAAAAAAGAACTACTCCTACTTATTCGTATTTCTTATTCAGTAGGCAACCCATATCCTTCACCTGACCTAAGTATAAATACTTGGTTGACCGTTGTATAGTCCATTGTACTCTTGCTTATTTCTAAGCTTCCATTAGGGTTCTGGTTGGTTAGTAGTTCTTAGGGTTGACTTCACCATATTAACTTGTTTAGGGTTAATAATACAAATCTCTACCATATACCTCTGGCGAAGGAGTAATGATAGTCTTTTTATTTTGTGTCACTTTAGAGGATTTCTCTCTAAATTGGCAATCAGTGCAATATTGTTTGTTGCAGTTAAGCGGGCAGTCATTCTTAAGCATATTGCTTTCAGTTGCCCTTAATACATGATTACTAATTAATTTACTCATAACTTATACCTTTGAATGTTTTACGGTCATAAGGTTGTAACTTAGCACGACGAGGTGTCTTTGTCTTCTTAGTACTGGCTTTAGCCATACTATACACACTATCTTTGAATGTCTTTCCCATATTACTTTAGAATTAAAGCAGATGTTGCTAATTTAGGAATATAGGAACCTCCTATCTTCTTAAGATAACGATAGTCTGTAGCACTTATAGGGCCTTTTGCAAGTACTTCAAGGATAGGTTCTTCGATAGCATGGTCAATAAGATGAGCCTTCCAGAATTCAGCTCTAAAGCCTTCTTCTTCTACTGGGTCTCCACATACTTTACAAATTCCTTTGCAAGCTGTAATGAAGTCGCTATCTTTTTTCTGTCGTGCTGTAGTAGGAGATTGATTACTGAAGAACTCATTAGGTACTTCAAGTATATTACCTATACTATCACCAAAGCTATCAGCTAAAATTTGTTTAACTTCCTCAGAAGTCATAGTGGGATCTGTAATCCCGAACATAATTAGTTTCATAAATTATTGATTAATTGTTAATAGAATTTAAGAATTCTTAATTTCTTTATAGGCATGTTGATGCCAACGAACTCCGCAATGTTTGCAGTAAACTCTGTCCTTAAACTTCTTATTAATTTCAGTTTTAGGATCAAACTCACTACTCCATTGATGACCATTGACCATACAGTCAATTTCATTCATAGCTCTAGTATAAGCTAGAGGGCTATTAAAAAGCTTTTCTCGTACTTTTTGTTTAGCCATAGATCGCACTTTATATGCTCTCCATTTGTAATAAAGTTTTTTGATAATACTCATTTCTTTAAATATTTAAAGTTAATAACATTCTGACGACGACCAGGATACTCTGGATTTTGCTTAGCTAGTATCAGCACATTTGTTAGAATAAAGGTTGTTTTAAGAATAATAACAAATTTCTCTACACATTTACACTTTAGACTCTCTCATAGTTTTAACACATAAGCAGGATTGCTGTCAAACTTTCCTTATTGGTGTACCTGATTTTAACGTCTGCACGATTATAAGTACAAATACGAGTATTTCTATGCGCTTTCTGTCGTATTCAGCTAAGGGCTATAGATATGCACTTACTTACGCCCCACAGGTTTGTCATTTCCTGAGGACGACTATGCCTACTTTCACAAGCAAACACAGTCTGAGTCGTCTTAGTGAATTGAATCAGGCTTTAATTTCCTTGGTATAGTATCAGGTTCAGTTGCCCTTTGTTTATAGATTGCATTAATTTGCGCACCAAATTCTACATTATCGTAATCCTTCCTGTTAGAGAGATACTCTTTAGCGATATCACTGTTTGACATATTTGTACCTCCTTTCATTAGAATAGCGATTAATGCTACATCCGGCATATTCATGAATATTGAATCATATCTTTCATATTCCTTAGTGTCTCGCCGGAATTGAAGTACGTCATCAATTGTTGCTGGTTCGTCTATAACTTCTCCAGCAGAAGTAATTGTTTGTACACTCTCAGTTTCTTCATTACTGAAAATATTGCATAGCTTGTCTGTACTATAGCATGTATAGAATGAGACTAGTGCAGCTATGATTGCAAATACTAGAGCAATAATGCTCAATTTGTTGTTGTTTTTCTCCATTTTTGATAAATGTTTTTAAATGTTAATTACTAATGTTTACTATTTTATTTTATTGTATCTCCTACATAATATATATTATAGTATATATAATCCTTAACTTGTTGTTTATTTACTTTGTTATTTATAGGATTCTTTATATCTAATATACATATATCTTTCTCTTGATATTTATCTATTATAATACAGTTCTTATACTTAGCTTTTAGCTCTACTATATTAATAGGTTCATCAGTATTAATTTCTATACTACTACCAAATACATAGACAAGTGCAGATATAATCAATATCAATATAATTGATAATGCTATTTCACTTATATTGTTTACTATATTATAGTGTTTATCTCTTCTAATTGTAACCATTTTGATAATGTTTAAAAGTTAATTTTTAGATAGTACCTTAGTAGGAATAGGAACCTACATAAACAGTAAACTGTTTGTTTTATTACCCCAATCTGTATTACTACAGAATTAAACTATAAGGCAGAGTAAGCAACTTTTGTTATAATAAGCATATACTATAACAATTCATTGCTAATCATATAGACTAAAGGAGGCCAATCCCAAGTCTATACCCATCTGTTTTCGCTTGGCAAGAGCATCGAAACAGATAACGGAATGTTCTAAGTAGATATACTCTAGAATATATCCCTACATTAATCTCATTTATACTTCGGGCACTAGTATCACTAAGTATATTTCGAGGGCCAATCTTACTTTCGTAAACTCTTTGCGACTGTAGCTAAAGTACTCAAATAAGATTTATTTAATATGCAATTATGTTTTATACATTCTGTTATATGAATTAATGCTAGCATTTGTATAACATAATCACTATATTTCAAATTTACGATTAAAAAACGATATTCTATAGTGTCAAATTCAGTAGCTATTCTCACACTATAACTATTTGACCAGAAAGATTTCTCACCTACATTTTTATAATTAAATATATATTGTAAATATTTAATTGCTTCGGGATTTCTTATTACTAATCTTTTAGTATAATAACTTACTGCATCATTCCAACCATATATACCTTGTTTACGTAATTCATTCTTGTAATATTTTGTATAATGTTCATTATATTCATCATATTTACAATCTATATGCATATGTACACTACTATTTCCAGCAATGGCAGTATTTTCTTTCATATCTTCTAGAAGTATATATAATCCTTTTAGACCATTAATTCCATTTAGTCTTATACGATTTTCACGAAGGCGACTATCCATATTTCCATCAAATCCTGAGTCATAACTACTACAATTATGCCTAAGTATTAACTTTTTTATTTCTTCTGATGTAGGATTATCTGCATCGTGTTCAATTTCTATACCTACATTTAATGAATTGTACGAAGGATAAGAATTATGATTATATGCTTTATCTCGTAGTAATTTTAATTTTTCTATTATATATCGTAATTCATCAAATACTTGGTTAAACATTCTATGCATATTATGAAGAGAGCTAAAAACACTAATGTAATTTATATAATATTCCTTTCCTTGCTCAATACCACATCTGTTACTTATTATATATAATATTTGTTTATTACTATAAGTAGACGTTACATCAGTACTTCCTGATTTATAACGAAAGTTAATTTCTAGAAAATAGTTTCCTCCTGTTCCTTCTGTACTTATAGGATGAGTAATATCTTTTAAAGCCTCTTCTAGTATATTTGATTTAACTTTTCCTTTTCTAAATGTAAAAAGTTTTCCTTCGATATTATTATGATTATTTACTAACCATTTTGCGAATGTCTTTAACTCATTAATACATTCAGTATACTCAAGAGTACTTGTTCTTGTCTCTTTTATTCTTTTATATGGCCATATTCTATTAACATATTGCCATAACATTCTCTTGTTTCTTTGCTTCATTTTAAAGGCTTCCCATGCAAGTGGTGATGAAGCGAGTGCTGTAATGCACGATTCTTGCCATTTAGTCATAATCTTTAATGTTTAATAAAAAAGGGATAGAATAGTCTATCCCTTAATAGTTATCAAATTCTTTTTGTTCTACCAGCCTCTTTCGCATTCACCGCATCTTGTAGAACTGGACATCTTCTCAGGTTTAGCATTGCTTTCAGCTTGCTTATTGCCTGCGTCTTCAACTACTTTCTTGCACAATTCACGTAGTTCTTTGTCGTCTTTATAAGCTTTAGTAGTCTGCAAAGCTATTGCTATTTCTACTTCAGACCCACACAGTTCAATAAGCTTTTTAGCTTTTGAATTAGCTGCTAACTTGATCCCATTCTCTTTAATGTAATTAATTACACTTTTCATAATTTTGATAATTTTAGTTAAACAATATTTTTGTAAAAAGATTTCTGACTAAAATGAAGATTTAGTTTCATAGGTACAAACTGGAAGATTTGATTAACCTATTACTTACACATTCGCCACGTGAAGGCATCTTCATGAATGCGATTAGTATATCTATATTCACATACAAATATACTAACAATACTACGCTTAGTATCTACAAATCCATATTATTCTAACGAAACAAATAATTAAGACACAAATAATAGTTGATATGCTGTATATGAGGACTGAGCTACGCTTAGCTCTATTATAACACACAGTTTTGCATTTATCAGATAGAAATAGAACAGGGTGTGTGTTATATTGCATGATTTTATAGTCTGCACTAATACTTATATTTACATCTGCGCCTCGTTGCAGATGATATTCTATTACGAATACTCACTCTTCGTGATCTATAAGATATAAGCCCCACATGCTTGTCAAGGATTCTCACCTTAAAGAGAGTAATAGTAAATATTTACTTATTATTACTATATTAAATGTCTAAACATTATTGACTACCGCCCTTGTTCCACACTTATATAACTCGTCTTGAATATGCAGCGCTTTTTCAAATTCTACTGTGATGGGAATCTCAGTAAAACGTATTTCACTTTTATCTATGTATTCCTTAGCAGTTGAAATAGGTATTGCAAAGTATTTTCTTAATACCTTTATAGCGTCTAGTTTACCTTTTAATACGTGTTCTCTATTTATAGAAATGCGTACTGCTGAATTTGGTTTATCAGCATTATTTGACGCTGTAGTGTTAATAAGCATACCTAGTATGTTATTGAACTGTTCTTCTGAACATACTTTGCTGACAGCAGTAATTAAATTATTCATATCTAATTGCTCGTCTCTTATCAAAGTACGTATTACGAAGCTTTGGATAGTAGATATCTTTTCCATAATTTGATATTATTTGTTGATTAACATAGTAATAGAAACTCTCTACCTGCATACGCTAACTCTTAAACGTCTCGAGCCTGTAATTCAGTAGAGAGTTATTTGACACTTATTGTTCAGTTAGTGTCAGACTGTCAAGCACCTCATTAAACCTATCGAGGTAATAGCTTATTCCCATCTATACTTGCTTTGGTTAGTTTCTACTAAGGGTGCACTCACAGCGAACCTAACTGTGCCCTTACCACGTGGATTATATTATATGCCCTGTATTACTCCTATGTGCATAAGGATAATAATAACATTTAACGTACTCTGCCGAGGAATATAATATTTACTCTTGACTCTGCATTCAAATTGATTTTACAGGCTTGTCACTGTCTTTGGCTGCGTTACTTGTAAATGTTTAATCTACGTGATGTACATGTTGCTATCAAGAGATAGCGTTTTCCATTAATTGTTCTCATAATTTAATTGATTTAAATGTTAATTACTCTTTTGATTCTGATTCAATGAAACATGCTAATAATGCTGTACTTATTATAGAATATACAGTAACCCCAATAAGAGCTGACTTAGTAGTAGGTGCTAATATTATTAATACTGCTAATATAAATACATATACATAAAATATCGCAATTCCTTTCATATTATATATTGTTTGATTTGCATTTTATACCTAAAACTTATAACTACGTAACGTATAGCCTGAATATCACACGTTCTCTATCAGTCCACAGAATTCACTGCTTCATCTGGCAGCTGAGTACGCTCTTACGTCTGCCAACTACACTATTATAAGAAACTGGTGCCCTCAATGTCTTGGGAAGTTATTGAGTTTTTTGAGATAACAGACTATTATTTCTCCGGTCTGTTATCGGATAGTAACATTGGTTACTCTACTCTATAAAAGTTAATATTGCAATGGTTGAGCTCCTTGCGGTGTTTGTGTGAAAATTGGTTGCTCTTGAGATGTAGGAGCTGGAGCTGGTTGTACTACTTGACCTCCAATTATTTCAGGAGCTGGAGTAGTTGGTATAAGCTGAGGAGCTTTGTCTTCTTCAGCTGGTACACAATATGCGCTAAATGCTCTTTGCCCTACTTCTTCGGGAGAACCTCCACGTATCCATTGCTTTTCTCCGAATTCGTCAATATAATATTGACAGAATATACGTAGTGTGGTGTAAAGAATAGGTTTTCCACCTTTCGATACAAGCGAACCAGCTTTGATTGCTTCTCTTGCTGGTCGAGTTGCTGTTGCAGGTTGAGCTGGATGGTCTGACAGATGTTGCTTGTAGAACTTCTGCGGTGGACACCAGTCAATCCAACATCCTGTTACGTATTGTAATTCTTCAGGAATTGGTTGGTCTGCTTGTGCTGTTCCTCCATGTTGAATTGACAACAATGGGGTAAGCATGTTTACAATGGGTTGAATGAAACAAGTAAATGTTTGCATATCTTCCCAAGGACATAAAGTATTTTGAAGTTTGGCTACTAAATACTTAGTGCCTGCATTCTGCTTACCTTGTTCAACTGTTTTGATTAACGGTTCGATTAATTTATAACGTGCCATGACATGATACAATTTACCTATACATTGTGAGGTTTCTGCGAAACATTACATATTACAAGTAATATTTCAAGGTTTTTGGTGATTTGTAAATTATAGCTATATATTACGTGATGAGGTAGTACATTGAAAATGGGAAAAGCCGAAAGGTTGTAGAGTTTGGCTACATACTTACATGTTTAGCCTTTCCTGCTTCTCCCAATACTTAGCAGCTGTGCCTGATTTGCTTCCTGTGCGCAGCCTTTGTGTTAATACTGAGTACTGTGTACTATGTAGTTGCATACATTCACAATCTGTTACGTTTAAATAGTTCTACTTTCTTACGTAATACAGTATTAGTAGTTACAAACATGTTGTAGTGCGTAGCAACAGTACATTCACCATAATCATCAGGATGTGAGATTACTTTGAATGTCTCTTTAAGGATAAGCCAATCGTGTGCAAATACTTTCCTATACTTATAGTAAGATAGCATGATAAGCCAATAGCCAATATACAATTTGATTTTGTTAAGCATGATAGATAAGTTTTAATTAATACTCAATAATTGACAGTAGTAGTTGATTTGCATCCTGTTACATTTATAAAGTAAACACACATCAATACATGGGGGACTTCCCGATTGTTGACAGCCGTGGGGGATTTGTTTTGGTGTATATCCCGCATTCACACCCACATTCAAAATTTTATTTTCTAAAAAAATTTTTATAAATTATGTTAAATATTTGTAATTATTCTTAACATTTACGTTATTAGTAATATGAATATAGAATACGAAATAATAGGTAATGCCCTTCCATTTGACAAATCCGCAGAAATGTATAATAAATCTACATATATAGGTCCTGCAGATGACGGATGGTCTGAAATAGTAAAAGTAGACAATCAATACTATATGGTACAACAAGGACTTCAAGAATATGAAGGGCATGTATATATGTACCAAGTAAAAATAACAAGCATAGAAATTTTAAACTAATATGAAATTAATAGAATCTAGTGTACAGATAATTAAGGAGAAAGATCCTTACAAGATGATAGAATTAGCAGGAAGGACCTGCTATAAGTCAGAGGATAAGATAACAGAAGACAGTGCTAAAAAGTTCGTAGATCGTATGATTAAGCTTGGTCATGGGGCTATGTTGGAGCATGGTACTATTTACTTAGCGTGTTTAGTATTTGATGGTGATGTAGACAATAATAACAATCTTACACCCAACCATAGCTTTTATAAATATCAAAGTAACAAGTATTCAAAAGTAAAGGTAGCTCAATATGCATGGAGTGGAGAGGATGTAGCATGCGTAACTACTAACTTAAGAGTATTAGTAGAAAACAATTGGTTAGATGATCTAAAAACATATCGATGTGAACCTACAATGTATCACGAAAAACGTATCACAGCTAAGTTCATATGTGATAGAGGAGTAAGCCATGAATTTGTTAGACATAGAGTATTTAGCTTTGCACAAGAGAGTACCCGTTACTGCAACTATAGTAAGGATAAATTTAATAACGAACTTACTCTTATTAAGCCTAGTTGGATTGAAGAAAGTATAGACTCTTTGAATCAGGAATTTAGAGATACAGATAGAGACGACACTAGTATATTTATACGAGCATTAAGAAGTGCAGAAGAAGAGTATTTTACACTATTAAATAACGGATGGAAACCTCAACAAGCAAGGCAAGTACTCCCTAATGCTACTAAAACAGAACTGGTAATGACAGGCTTTGAGAGCGATTGGGAGCACTTCTTTGAACTCAGATGTAGCGGTGCAGCTCATCCAGATGCTAAGAAATTAGCTGATGAATTACGTGAATTAATGGTTAAATAATGTTAAAATATTGTCGTTAAATAGCCATAATTGTTCTTAATAAATGTTAAAAAGTTGATATAAATGGGAACCTAAAGGCATATTTATACGTTACTGTCTATGCAGTCAATGACAGTCTAAGACATACTAAGACAGATTAAACAGTATTAATAGACCTTACTTTAGATAAAGTATACTTTAGTTAAGTATATACTAATATATAATATTATACGCATTATGGGTAAAAGAAAGTTAGTTAAAATAGAACCAGCATACTCTGGTAAATACATAGATTACAAAGGTAGTACATATCAACTAGTACAGACAGAAACTTCTTCTAAGTATTGTGAAGGATGTGCTTTCTATAATAAGAAATGTGATGATAAACTTGTATCTTACTGTAGACAAGGATTTATATTTAAAAAAGCAGAATTCTAATGAATGAAAGTTTTATAATAGGTTTTATTATAGGATCTGGTATTACTCATGTAATATGGAGGTGTATATACAAAGCTAAAGAATATGCAGACAGAGAAGAGGATTGTAGAGATACTAAATAAGAAATTTGAAGTAATACCAAGTAAAGGAGGTAGTTGTGATGACTGTTACTTTTTAAATAAACAAACATGCCCTCCTAAAGCCCTTAGAAATTGTATATGGGGCGGTAATATACTAAAAGAAATTAAGAAATAAACAATAAAATAATATGGAAGATAAAGTACTTGAGACAGTAATAAACGGTTTGGAATATATTCCTTTGAAAGATATTTTGATTAAACCTCTAGAACCAATTATGTTGAAGAAAGAAGTAACTGAAGCAGTTGGTACTGGTGAAAAAGACGTAGATGGATATGAGAAGTTTGAAACTAAGACAGAGGTAAAAGAAGTAGAATCAGAGTGGAGAACCGGTATCGTACTTGCAATTGGATCAGAACTTATAACACAACCAGAATTTGCAGTTGGAGATACTGTTGTATTCAATAAGAAATTTGCTAAGGATTTTGATTTATTTAAAGACAGCATGCTGGTTAAACCGTATGATTGTGTGGCTAAGAAGATTAAGTAATATTAATGCGTTTAATGTTGTTGTGGAAGGCTAGGTCTGAGGATCTAGCCTTTTTCTTTATATTTACAGTTAACAAATGTTAAAATATTAATACCTTTTTAACAATTCTCGTTTATATAATTGTAACAACAATTAAACCAACTAAATAATAATTATTATGAGTATGAAATATAAAGTAGTTAAAGAGTTTGCATGTGCTAAAAAAGGTGATATCCTTACTTGGAACGACGATACTATGATGTTTGAATTTAATTACAAGGATGACAATAGTGAACGTGCAATATTTATGGATGAACAAACTTGTGAAGAATATGCAGATGATGGTTATGTAATTCGTATTGAGAACGAAGATGAATGTAGCTGTGATGATATGCTAATTGAAGAGTTATCAGATAAGCTTACTAAGATTGAGTCTACTATTGATGACTTACTTACTAAGTATGAAGAGGATCATAAACAGATGAATGAAGCTTATAATGATCAGGAGATTCCTACTTGTGTTAAGGTAGAAGCAGACACTGTATACTACAATCTTACTAAAGTATTAAATACAATCAAAGACATTATTAATGAATAAACTTGTAAAGACCGTTAAGAAAGCGGATCTTTATCGAGAATTCCTCAAATCACTTGATGGTGTACTTTAGCTTACTGACAGGGAGCAGGATATAATGATATTACTCATTGGTATAGATATAAATACTCCTAAGCTCCCTGGTTATAGTAAGAATGTTATAAGTACAGAAAACAGACGTTATCTAAAAGCTGCAACAGGCATTACTAGTGATAACCTAAGTAGATATATAGGAAGATTAAAAGATAAAGGTCTGATTATAAAAGGTAAAGCAGACGATGAATGGGTAGTAAACCCAGCATTGATACCTGAAGTGATTGGTGATAGAGTACAATTAACAATCGTATTACGATTAGAAAAAGAATAACATGAATATAGAATATATGACAATAAAACCTGGTTCTATCTTATTACAAAGGGATTATAATTGGATAGTTAAACTGTGGTATAAGTTAGTAAAGAAAGAACTCAAATTTAACAGATTTACCATCTTTACTACTGACTGTGATTTGATTAACATTCATGGAGAGCATAGAGACGCAATAATAGCAGAGCCTAAAAAGGCTTATAGTAAGAAAGAGCTTAAAAGACTGAATACTATTATTGACTCTTCTAAAAAAGAAGAAGGTGATTGGTTATCTTCTGATAAGGCAACAGTATCAGACTTATTCATAGCTATAAACTGTGTTAGACCTGATACATTTGAGAGTAAAAATAACTTAAACGCTTTCCTTGATAATAAATACTACAATATTAAGGAATTATCAGATGAAGCAAACTGGAGTGAATATATTTTCTGAGTTAAGCTAGAAATATAATTTACCTACTTAGATAATAAAAACAATATGTATTCATCCTTTCTTATTTGCTAATAGAAAGATAAGCCAAAGAGATCAAAGACCTTTAATGTTTACTTACTTAGGTAAAATAAAGATAAAGAAGAATCATGAAAGATAGGAAGATAATTAGACTGAGTAAGCTACCAGAATATGATGTAATTACAGAACTTATCGAATATATGATATATTATAAGTTATCCTATCCTACTGGTAATAAAGATACTTGTGAAGTACGATTAATTGATTCGTCTTGTGAAATAGTTACTCCTAATACGATCTATAAGATGACGGATGAGGTTTATTTATATCTGTACTTACTTAGTAATAAAGCTATAGCAAATATTTATAAAGTGATAAAAGATGATTAGATGTTATGACATAGGATTATATCCTGCATATTTATGGGTATCTACTTTAGAGTATTTTGATAAGTATAAATCTAGATTTTATTACTATGCTAGTATAGCAGATATGAATAATGATAATCCTGGTACTCCAACTAGTCCAACTAATAAAGGTGGGGTTACATTTGTGGTAATAGAAAAGAAGACTAAGAAGAAAGGAATACTAATTCTAATAGACGTAGATATAAAAGGTATAACTGACTTTGACTTTGATGTAGTAGCTCACGAATCTGTACATGGAGCAGATGCTATATATGACTTCATTGGTGCATACGGAGAAGGTTACGATAGAGGCAATGAGCCATATGCCTATTTAGTAGGCTTCATAGCAGGTAAGATAGGTCAATACATGATAGACTATATAAGAGATAATAAAGATGAGAATGGATAAAGAAACATCGCTAGCTTTACTCCAGCTAGAGAAAGAAGGAGCCAAACAAGGTCCTAAGATAATGAGTGACATGTTTGATGTAGTAGAGAAAGAGATTGAAAACGACCGTCTAACTTATGAAGAATTTATTAATGTTTTCATAGAAGTCTTTCAACAAAATGTACCAGAAGAAGCTGATGAGTCTACTGTAGAAGTTAGAGAGGAGTTAGTGAATAAGATTTGTCAAAGCATAATAGATAAGTATGAACAAGGGAATGAAGAATGACTTTAAGGATGACAAACTTAGATGGGATTTACTTCCTCTTAAAGAAATCGAAGACATCGTTAAAGTATATACTGAAGGAGCCAAAAAATATTCAGATAATTCATGGCAGTTACTTGATAATGGCTATGATAGATATAAAGCTGCATTGTTTAGGCATCTAGTACTATTCGAAAAAGGAGAGGAGATAGACAGCGAAACCGGTTGTAGACATCTTGCACAGGTAGCTTGGAATGCAATAGCGATGCTGTACCACTCTAAACATAAGACGCCAGAAAATCTAATCAAGGCTTTAGACAAACGTATTGAGGAGAAGATAGATTGTTGTAATTCAATATTAGATAATATTAATAAGTATGAACATAACGAAGGAGAGTCTAGAACAAGAGATAGCGATATATCAGAAGATGCTAGAGAAGTATCAGAATAATCCTGAATACGTTAATCCAAATTGTTCAGAAATGCAGGCTAGAGTGATACTAGCAAGATTAAAGAAAGAGTATTATACAGATTATAGAATTGATTAATTATGGAACACTTAATTGGACGTACTTTTGAATATAAAATTAAAAGTAACAATACAGAAGATATAACATTTAGCCAACAAGATCACAATACAGTATTACGTTACATACACATTGCTGAAGAAGACGGCAGAGTATATACTAAAGATGGTTACATACCTTATAAGAAAGGCCAAATTGTTGCTTATCTTGATGCATATGGTGATTTTTATTGCGAACGACCAGTAGTATTTAGTACTGCAGATGATTTAGCAGCTATAATTGAAGCAGAACGGAAAAAGTATAAAGAAAATAAAAACAATAATAATAGTTCCAAACAGCCTTGTGATTGTGAAAAGGTCCAATGTAATTCAGCACAATGAAACTATTTGATATAATAGGTGGTAATGTTACTATACACGAGGAGGCTCTTGCTATTCCTGCATTTAAGAAGATATGGGAAAAGGATAAAGCAGATAAACAGCACGCTATTGCAGTAATAAGTTATATAGTATTTAAGAATAAATGGGATAGCCCATACGTACTTAGTATGCCTGCTGATACATTAGAATCAGCTCTAAAGACAGAGTTCCTAGCTCCAGATTATCAACTTACTGCAGATGAAATAATAGCAGAAGAGTCATATAGACATCTCCAGTATACTCGTACTTTAGCTATGTTAGATAGCATTAGACTGAAACTAGATACATTTACTAAGTATTACAAAGATAGTCTGGATGAAGAATTAGACGAAAAGAAGATAGAGAAATACTTAGCTGGATTTGGTAAAGTAAAAGATACTTATGTTACTATAGATTTCTTAGAGAAAGCAGTTAAAGCTGGAGAAATCAATACTACTAAAGTTAAAGGTGACGCTCAAATTAACCCATTTGAATTACCACAGAATGTTAGAAAATAACATTGAATGAATACAAAAAAATAACAACAACGTTTAACAAAACAAACAAAGAGATTATGAAGAAGAATATTGAAATGCCGGATGTAATTGTCGATTTAACAGACGAAACTAAGACAGTGGAAGAAGCTATTGCAGAATGTGAAGCTGCACGTAAGGTAGCACAACCCTGGTTGAAGCGAGTTACCAAACGTATCAAAAGTTGGTTTAAGAAATAATTCAGTGACGTCTGAGGATGCGTCTTTAAAGAAATCCTCCTCATTGTCCTATGGTGTAATGGTTAGCACAGGAGGCTCTAACCCTCTTAGTCTGCGTTCGAGTCGTAGTGGGACTACCAATAACTAAGTGGGCGTCTAAACAACGCATCGTAACCGCCTAAGTCACTTGCTATCTGATCAATAGTAAATACAGCTAATGAAGGACTGGATCGTAAGCCAGCGTGTTAACAGGAGTCACGCATAATCCTGTGTACTGCGGATTGGAGAAATGGCATCTCGTATGGCTCATAACCATAAGTTCCCGTTCGAGTCGAGGATCCGCAACAAGTTTTTCATAAATTAAAAGTTTAAAGATTTAATAAAGTAAGTAAAAGGGGTTCGTTGTGAAACGCGCCCCTTTTTAGATAGTAATATGATTGACTTTAATAAGAAGATATCTAATAGAAAACATGGTTGATTTTACTAAAAAAATTAAATTTTCTAATAAATTCAGAAAGCCAGCGCTATAGTTTATAGCAACTGGCTCATATTGTCCGTACCCTAAAGGTACGGCCGAATATATGCGTTTCTGGTAGGCAGAAGCGGATAAATGTATTGATGGTTATACTGCTGATGATGGAGACTATATCAGTGGGTATAACTATTTTTATTTAAACTACTGCCCTATCAATAGATCTGTGAATAAGTAGGTTAATGGTAAATGGGTAACTACTCGTGAAGTTACATTTCCTGATTTCTGGGATTATGACTATTACTATTTTCAATGTGTAGATGAAGCTAAAATAGAAGGTAAACATCTATGTGTATTAAAGTCTAGACGTAAAGGTTATTCATATAAAGCAGGCTCTATGTTATGTCGTAACTACTATTTAATACCTAACTCTAAGTCATATGTATATGCCTCAAATAAGCAATATTTGACTGACGATGGTGTACTTACTAAAGCCTGGGACTATATGGACTTTATTGATGAGCATACTGCGTGGGGTAAGAAACGTAGTGTTAATACTCAGATGCGTAGACGTGCTGGTATGCTTATCAAGGATGAATATGGCAATCAAATAGAAGTAGGTTATAAGTCTGAAATCATTGGCGTTACTTTGAAAGACAATCCTGATGTAGTACGTGGTAAATTAGCTAATCTTATCATGTTTGAGGAAGCTGGTTCTTTCAAGGAGTTAAGCGCAGCATGGCAGATTGCTAGACCTTCTGTAGAAGTAGATGGTAAAGCATTTGGTACTATGATTGCATACGGTACAGGTGGTGATACAGACTCTAACTTTGCTACACTTAAAGAGATGTTTTATCATCCTGATGGTTATAATTGTCTAAGTCTAGATAATATATGGGATGAAAACGTATAGAATACTAAGTGTGGATTCTTTATACCTCAGTATACAAATATGGACTTACGTGATGAAAACGGTAAGCGTTTGTATATGGATGAGGATGGTAATACTCTTACTATCAAAGCACGTACTTATATACTTGAAGAACGTAAGATAATAATATAGAATTCAACTAGTTCTGTAGCAGTAGATAGGTATGTAGCTGAACGCCCTATTACTCCAGCAGAAGCATGTCTTGAATTCAATGGTAATATATTCCCTAAGAAAGAGTTACAGGAGTAGTTAGCCAAAATACGTACTAATAAGAAACTTACTAATCACAAATAGGTAGGAGATTTAGTATGGGAATCTGATGGATCTCTTAAATGGATAGTAAAGAAACAAGGAGATATTAACCATTATCCTCTTAATAAAGATGATGATCCTACTGGTTCTATAGTAATATGGGAACACCCTGTGTAGGATGCTCCTATTGGGTTATATATATTAGGAGTAGACCCTTATGATCATGATCAATCTGGTACTAATTCATTAGGTTCTACATTTGTTTATAAGCGTTTCTAGGGCTTTGAAAATTACTATGATATAATCGTAGCAGAGTATACTGGAAGACCTGCTACAGCTGAAGAATACTATGAAAACTTACGTAAATTAGCAGTTTATTACAACGGTAGGATTATGTATGAAAATGAGCGTAAAGGCTTGTTTCCATATTTTACTGCTAAACATTGTGATTATCTTTTGGCTGATTAGCCAGACATTATATCTGATATTGTTAGCAATTCAAAAGTGCAGCGAAAGAAAGGATGTCACATGAACAAGTAGATCAAACAATGGGGAGAAGGATTGATTAAAGACTGGCTTAACGATGAGAAATCTCCTGGTCATAAGAATCTACACGATATATTATCAGAACCGCTATTAGAAGAACTTATAGGTTATAATGATATAGGTAACTTTGACCGAGTGATGGCGTTGATGCAAGTAATGATTTATAGGGAACAACTATACAATGTAGTTGTTAAAGAGAAGAAAAAAAGTAATAGGGAAAGACTACTATTCGACGGTCCCTTATTTACTTATAGTAATTATAGTTATGACGATAACTATGATCAAGTCGAAGAAGATGTATATACATTTAATTAACATAATATGATAAGTAAAAATATTGGTTCGTTTCCAGTTTAGAAATTACCTATGTCTAAGAAGACAAAGGAATGGAAAGAGAACTGCGTTGACTATATTATCGGGAAATCTGGATTTAGCAATGGTGGTGGAAACAATGGACGTACTAGATATGAAGAGATGCAAACATACTATGATTTATACAATAGTATCTATAATGAAAAAGATCTCTTATATGTCACTAATCCATTTAAATAGAAAGACGGATTCCCTGCTACTGCTTAGGATTACAACATAATTAAACCAAAGATAGATTTACTATTAGGGGAAGAGACTAAAAGACCATTTAACTTTAAAGTAGTACGTACTAGTGATAATGCTACTAGTGAAATGTAGGAGAAAGCTAAGCAGATGCTTACTGACTATATCATGGGTATGATTACTGCTAATATGGGTTAGGAGGAAGCAATGCGATTCCAACAAGCCATATAGTCTGGAGAAATACTCCCTCCTGAGTAGATACAGAAATACTTAAATAAAGACTATAAAGACATAGCAGAAACTACAGCCTATCATAGTCTTAATTACTTAAAGAATAAGCTAAACATAACTCATGAGTTTTATAAAGGCTGGAAAGACGCATTAATAGCTGGAGAAGAGATATACTATGTCGGTATTGTTAATGGAGACCCATATTTAGAGAGAGTAAATCCATTATACTTTAGTTATGACTAGAGTGCTGACTTAGAATTCATACATGATTCAGATTGGTGTTGTCGTAAGATGATTATGTCAGCTACTGAGATATATGACAGATTCTATGACAAAATGTCAGAAAGTCAATTGAATGAATTACTAGAGATGATTGAAGATACTAGTAGAGGAGGTATTAATCCTGAGATGAGAAAGTCTTCGTTAGATTATCCTCATATTAAAACTCATAGTATTAATAGTCTTAGTTCTAATCCATTTGAAGGTAGCGATAATATTAATGTATGGCACTGCTGCTGGAAGTCATTTAAGAAAATAGGATTCATCACTTATTAGGACCCTGAAACTGGCGAGATTGATGAAGTACAAGTAGATGAATCCTATAAAGTTACAGGTTTCGAACTAAACGTAGAATGGTCTTGGATCATCGAAGTATGGGAAGGTTATAGAGTTGGTGAAGATTTATATATAGGAATACAACCTCTTGAGTACCAACATATATCTGCTGATAATCTTAACTCATAGAAATTACCATATACTGGAGTAGTATATAACAATACTAATAGTTCTCCTAGATCATTAGTAAGTATGATGAAGCCATTGCAATATATGTACATTGTGTTATGGTATAGACTCGAATTAGCTATGGCTAGAGACAAAGGTAAAGTACCTGTTATTGACGTTACTTAGATACCTAAGTCTATGGGTATTGATGTCAATAAGTGGATGCATTACTTAGGTGCTTTAGGTGTAGCATTTATCAATCCTTACGAAGAAGGCTGGGATATACCTGGTAGAGAAGGTGGTAAACCATCTCAATTCAATCAGTTTACTTCTCTTGATTTGACTATGGCTAGTACTATAGACTAGTATATCAATCTTATGAATAAGATCGAAGACATGGTGTCAGAGATATCAGGAGTAAGTAAGCAACGTGAGGGTTCTATTGCGTCTAATGAGCTAGTAGGCAATGTTGAACGTTCTGTAGTACAATCTGCTCATATTACTGAGCCTTGGTTTTGGGTTCATAATCAAGTAAAACGTGAGGCACTTACTATGCTATTAGATACATCAAAAGTAGCATGGAAGGGTAATAAGCGTTGTTTACATTATATACTTGATGATGCCACTAGAGCCTTTATATCATTATCTGATGATTTCTTCTATGAAGATATGGATATATTTGTTGATGATACTACTAAGAATCAACAGCAAGTTGAAGCTCTTAAGCAACTTATGCAACCTGCTATGTAGAATGGAGCTAGTCTACTTGATATTGCTGAGATCATTACTATGGATAATATAAGTATGATCAAAGGCCGTCTTGAAGAGATCGAACAAAAACGTATGGAACAGCAGCAGTAGATGGAACAAGCTCAGGCTGAACGTGAACAACAGATGGCTCAAATGCAGAATGAGATTAAAGAAGAAGAACTTATGCTCAAAGAAGCTGAATTAGATCTTGAAAAATATAAGATTGATACAGATGCTTCTACTAAGATTACTGTTGCCCAGATTAATGCATATAGAGGTTCTGAAAACATGGATCAAGACGGGAACGGTTAGATAGATGTAGTAGAGATAGGAAATTAGGCACTACAACAGCAAAAGATTAATTCAGAAGCGGCTAGTAAACAGTTTGAATTAAATAATAAGGCTAGAGAGATTGAACTGAAGAGACAAATAGAGAATAAAAAAATACAATTAGAAAAAGACAGAATGAAACATGAGACGGAGTTGCAAAAGCAAAAAGACGATGAAGCTTACAAGCGTGAACAACTTAAAGCTAAGACTGCATTAAAAAATAAGACTAACGCAGAAGCGGCCCGAAGTAAAAAATAACTCTTATGAAAGAAGAATGGCGAACAATTAAAGATACGAATGAAAAGTATTCAGTATCTAATTTAGGAAATGTTAAAAGAAATGAACATTACACTATAGTTAGACCAACTTCACAACACCCAAAAGGTGCTAAATTATTCTACAAGGAGAAAATAGTAAACTATTACATCTGCAAAGAAGGATATAAGATAGTGTCTTTAACTGTAGATAGGAATACTAGATTGGTCAAAAAAGTACACAGATTAGTAGCAGAAGCATTCATACCAAATCCTAATAATTATGATTAGGTAAACCATAAAGATGAAGATAGGGCTAATAACTGTGTAAACAATTTAGAATGGTGTGATGCTAAATACAATGCTAACTATGGTACAAGAAAAGACAAATTATCAAAAGTCTCCGGGATAAGGGTGGCTCAGTATGATTTATCCGGTAATTTAATAAAAATATGGGATAGCATGTCACAAGCATCTAAATCATTTGGAGCTAAAACTACAGCGTGTATAAGACGGGTATGTAAAAATGAACCTGGTAGACTTACTTATAGAGGCTTTGTATGGAGATACGTAGATCAAAAAGTTATTGGAGATTGTGCATTAAAGGAACAATTATTAAACAATAAAGCTATGCTAATTGATATCATAATCAATACATTGTCTCACGCAGAATAGATAGAATTAATCGAAACTTTAAAAAATAAAGTAACAGGAGAGAAGTGATATGAAGATAATTAAGAATAAGTTTATACCTTTTAAAGGTTATAAATTGATAAATCTGTTTGGTGTTATATTCCAAAGAAATGACGCTGTGGTTACAATGACAGAGTATAACCATGAGAAAATCCATTTGAAATAGATGCAAGAAATGTTGTGGATTGGTTTCTACTTATGGTATGCTATAGAATATCTTTGTATAATGCTGTCCTGTAAATGGAATAAACAGAGTGATAGATATCACGATGTTAGCTTCGAAGAAGAAGCACACAATAATGATAAGAACCTAAACTATTGTAAAGAGCGTAAGCACTATGCGTGGTTTAAGTATTTAAAAATAGGTAGTTATAAAAGTAAAAAGGAGAAATAATTATGGCATGCGGAGGAAAGAAATCTGGAAGCAAAAAAGGTAAAGGCGGAAAGAAAAGTAAATAATTATGGATAGAAACGCATTTAAATAGAGAATGCAGAACCTAAAGTCTTACCGGGAGAATAATCCCGGTAAGGGTTATATTCAGTTCATGGAGGAACTAGCCAAGGCTAAGTCTAAAGAATGGAAAGAAGATGAGGATATGACATTACTCTAGATGTTAAACGACAATACATACAATTATAAATAGATGTATGAAGATAATCCTGATTATAATATTCAAGAAGGACATTTTAAGGATACATATAAAACAGTTTATCATCCTACATTCAGTAATGAAAGTATGTATAGCGGTTAGAAATCTCAGTATAACCCTGAAGGAATAATTGGAGGTTGGTGGGATTACGATAATAAGATATTTCATGCTAATCCTAAACAAGATCTAAATTATACTCAATGGTATTTAGATAGAGAAGATCCAGGTTGGAAAGTATAGGCTTATTAGGATGGTGGAGAAGTAGATGAATTTCAACGTAAGACCAGAAGAGATATAATGCAAGAGTCTTTAGTAGATGGAAGGCCTGATTACAATAAGATGTTCTAGAATCAGAATGAATATCAAAAAGACTTTGCAAACTATTGGTATACTGAGAGATCTAAGAATCCAAAGTATTCAGATTAGATAGGAGGGGATAAACTAAGTAGTGTATTATCTAATGTAAACAAAGCTACATGGAAAACTCCTACTGAAGCTATGAGAGATAATATGGTAGGATAGGGTTATAATCCTACAGATGCTCAGATTAACCAATAGCTTAATATACTTAAGGAAAAAGGTACTAAAGGTTTTGCCAATCCAAAGGCTCACAGTTATACTTCATTAAGGCCCGCTAATACTTGGCATGAAGGCATTGGTCATATGGTAGGAGACAATACTCCAGCTATACTTAATGCTACCCCTAATGTACGTATTAGTAATCCTGATAGCTCATATGAAGATTATGTTAATTAGGCTAATGAGAAACACGCATAGACTTGGGACTTTAGAGGTAATAATTCAAATCTGAAAGATGATTAGGGTAATTACTATATAGATCCTAATAGACAACTTACTCCTGAAGATATAAGTAATATGCGTAGTAAAGGAGCTAAGATACCTGAACAATGGGAGTCGTTAGAAGATGCAGATATATCAGAACTTACCAATACGTTTGCATATAATCTATCTTAGGATCCTATATACTATATGGCTAATGGCGGTGAAATAGGTGATCCAGATGATGAATTCGCTAAAGCTGTTAATACCAAGTTAGGTAGAACTCCAGACGGTAGGCCTAAAGAACAAGGACTTAAACCTGTAATAGACTTAGAAGATGTCGCTAATGTAACTCCTATAGGTAATGCACTATCTGCTAAAGATGCATATAATGCAGCAAGGAATAACGATTGGTTAGGAGTTGGTTTAGCAGGATTAGGGGTATTTCCTATGATATCTGGTGGTTTGAAAAAGATTGCAAGAGAAATACCTACGGTAACTAGAACATTTGAGCGTAAAGTAGCAGAAGCAGATAGGAAGGCATTTACTAGGCGCAGAACCTTAGAAGAATATTATGATCAACGTAATAGAACTTATGAGCTTATTAATACACCTGAAGCTAGAAGAAGAGCAGAGAATATTGATAAAAAGTATGGTACCGAATATTCTAAAGTATATGACGAGCTTACTAAAGAATATGAAAACATAGATAGTTATCGTGCAATGCCTGATCCTGAATTTATGAGGCACCCTGATGCATATGCTATGATTGATCCTTCTAAGAGCAAACAAATAAAAATATCTGATGATCTAATTACTAAACCAGAAGATATGCCACCTGGTCTAATTAGACACGAAATAGGACACTATGTAGATGAGAAAGCGTATCCTGGTGGAGTTCCAAATAATGCTTATTTGAGATAGTTAGGTAAACCTAGTAAGTATAGAGATTTTGAGGAAGTTAAAGACTTGTTTAAAGATCCAGATAAAGCGTTAGATAGATATAAGTATCTAAGAATGCCTACTGAGAAGAAAAGTATAATGAATTAGTTTGATGAGTATTTGATGTAGAATTATAATCCTTCTACTTATCCTACTAATACTAAATAGTTTAGAGAGACTATAGAAAATGCTCCTGATATATACAGGAATATGAAAATGTTATTAAAGATACATACAAAGCCTAGTATCTTATTTAAAGATTTTCAAACTAGACCTATTGTACGTAATATTAATAAGAAATCAAATCAAGAAATTGTTTAAACATGGATGAGAAGTTAGCTATATACATGTCTGCAGTAAAGAAATAGCAAAAATATTTAAATAAATTTAGAGATAATTCTTTATTGTATAGTACAAATATAATGGGCGTAGACTATAATTTCATAGATGTAGAGGATGCCATGTATAACTGCGATTTTAATATAAAAGTAAATAAGGACCCACTATATTCTCCTAAACTAACAGACAAAGAACTAAATGCATTATTATCATATCGTAGAGGGGAATACTTTACTGATGAAGAGATGTATAAATATATGAACGAATTAATAATTCGTCTTCATAAAGAGAAGATATACGATAATGAATCTGATGCCACAGTATCCGATACCTAACTATAAGTATGGAGGGATACATATAAAGAAAAAGAATAGAGGTAAGTTTAATGCCTTAAAGAAAAGAACTGGTAAGACAACTGAAGAACTTACACACAGTAAGAACCCATTAACTCGTAAGAGGGCTATCTTTGCTTAGAACTTTAGTAGGATAGCCAAAAAGAGAAAGAAGAAATAAATCTAATTATATATAATTATGGAAAATAAGAACACAGTAAATGGATTTGAGGCAATTCTAGATGGTCTCGTTCCTAATGTAGGTACTAATAAGAATAATGATATTGACAACGATCTTAGTGATATAGTTTCAGAAGAGTTGACAGATGAGGAATTGGAGGCTTTGAGAAACCCTAAGAAAGGTAAAAAGGTTGAAAAGGAAGAAACCGAAGAAGACGATGAAACAGAAGATGTGGATGATGTAGAAGAGGAGGAAGAGCCTGCTGAAACTAAACCTAAGAAAAGTAAGAAAAAACCTGAATCTAAAGTTGATGAAGACGATAACATAGAAGAGGTCGAAGATAATGACACTTCAGATGATAACAAGTCAGAAGAAGTAATAGTTAACTTCTTTGATTCACTGTCAGAGCAACTTGGTTGGGACGATGTTGATGATGAAGAGAAACCTAAGACTGCTGAAGAGCTTATTGAATACTTTAGAGATGTAATTGAAGAGAACTCTGTTCCAAACTACGCTAGTGAAGAAGTAGAGAAACTTGATGAATTTGTACGCAATGGAGGCAATCTTAAAGACTATTTTAGTATTGATGCTGATCTTGATCTTGACAATATCGAGGTGGAAGATAACGAAATAAATCAAAAGCTCATAGTTAAGGAGTTTTTGAAAGAAAAAGGGCTCTCTACTAAACAAATTGAAAAGAAGATTACCAAGTATGAAGATGCTGGTATTCTTGAAGATGAGGCTACAGATGCTTTAGAGGCTCTTAGAGACATTAAAGCTGAGAGGAAGGAAAAGCTATTAGAGCAGCAACAAAAGTAGGCTAGAGAGGCTGAAAAGCAGCAACAGGAGTTCTTTTAGAACGTTGTCTCTGAAATAAAAGGCATGAATAGCATTTATGGTATTGATATTCCTGAAAAAGACAAGCGCGCCTTGCTAGAATATATATTTAAACCAGATGCTAATGGCGTTACTAAATATTAGAAAGACTACGCTAAAAGCCTTAAGAATCTTATTACTTCTGCTTACTTTACAATGAAAGGTGATAGTTTGATTACTATTGCTAAACAGAAGGGTAGAAAAGACGCATTAGATAACTTTAAGAATAGCCTGAGAGGTGGTGGAGTATCTAAGAAGTCTAAGAAACAAATAATAAACAATGATAGTACCTCAACTATTTGGGATACTTTTGCACGACAACTACGTGCCGCATAATAAAAAATTTAACAATAAATTAATTTACTAGTATTTTTATGGATAACAGTATTCTTAACAATCTGCAACTATACAAAGGTAAGTGGTTTTCAGACCTGATTGATACTGCGAAGATTTCAGTAGCTTCACAGTAGAATCCTTATCAGGTATCTACCATCCTGTCTTATGTATTTGGTACTAAAGATAGTGGCTATAGCACTTCTTTGGATATGTTGACAGGTGGTCTTGGCAACGTTATGACGATTGATCAGCCTTCTTTTGAATGGTCTGTAATGATCGATGCTGACCGTGCCGTAACAATTAGAGACGCTAAATGGAATGGCGCAGCTATTACTTCTACTTCTACTGCAGGTTTGGGTAACACACCTATTATGTTGTGGTTGGAAGATAACTGGTTTGGTCCTGGTGCTATTCTGGAGTTTGATAACAAAGAGTTCCAAGTACGTGTAGCCGGTGCACCGTATCAAGATGGTAATCTGTGGGTTTATACTTGCTTTGTAGCTGACGGTCAGCCTTCTTCTTATATTCCTGCTGAATATCTGGAAGCAGGTAAGCAGGTATCTCGTCTTGCTTCTGCATACGAAGAGTACAGTGAAGAGGGTGATATCTTGAACTACAACACTCACTTCAAGATGCGTAACTACTTAACTACCATTCGTATCAACTATGATATCACTGGTTCTGCTTATTCTACAGTAATGGCTATTGCACTGAAAGATCCTGCAACTGGTAAGACTTCTTACTTGTGGGCTGATTATCAGGAATGGAAAGCTTTACGTGAATGGTATAAGAGATGTGAACGTATGTTGGTTTACATGAAAACCAATGTTAACAAAGACGGTTCTTGTAATCTGAAGGGTACTAATGGTCGTCCTGTATTTATCGGTGCTGGTTTGCTCGAACAGATTGCTCCGTCTAACAGACGCTATTATACTAAGTTGACTGGTGAAATGTTGGAAGACTTCTTGTTTGACCTGTCTTACAACTGTCTGGGTACTAACGAACGTAAGTTTGTTGCTTTGACTGGTGAAATGGGTATGCGTGAATTCGACCGTATCTTGAAAGAAAAGGTAGCTACTATGAACTTGACTGATACAGTGTTTGTAACTGGTTCTGGTGATAACCTTACTTTCGGTGGTCAGTTCAAGACTTACAAGATGACTAATGGTATCGAGTTGACATTGAAATATTTCCCGTTGTATGACGATACAGTTTATAATCGTGAATTGCATCCGATTACATTGAAACCGAAAGAATCTTATCGTATGACCTTCTTGGATCTTGGTCGTCGTGATGGTGAAGCCAATATAGTTAAGGTAGTTCGTAAGGATCGTGAGTTCGTTACTTGGTATACTGGTGGTGCTGTTGCTCCGTCTGGTTATGCTAAGAGCAAAGATACTCTGAGATCTAACGGTAAGGATGGTTACACTGTATTCTTCCTTGGAGAAATGGGAATAATGTTGAGAGATCCCCGCGCATGTGGAGAGCTCATACTTGAGTAAAAGACTAATCTTAGAATAATATTTTATTCTAAAATAAAGTTAAAATAAAGCAACTAATCCTGGAATAAACGTTATATAATATATAATCTAACGATATAATATATTATGAAAAGTAACGACGTTTATAAAATCACTAATAAGATTACAGGAAAAGTTTATATAGGAATAACTAATCAGGGAGCTGGTGCGAGATATCGCCATCATTGGTATGAAGCTCGCATTGGCGAACCTGCTCCTATTCATCGTTCAATGGCTAAATACGGAGAAGAAAATTTCACATTAGAGATAATTGATTTCGCTGATACGTATAAAGAGTTGAAAGAAAAAGAAAAGTACTGGATTAAACAATACGATTCTATGAATAGAGATAAAGGTTATAACTTAACAGAAGGCGGAGACGGAACGTTTGGTAGAATGCATTCTGAAGAAACTAAAGATAAGATTCGCCAAAAAGCTACTGGTAGGAAAGTGTCTGAAGAAACTAAAAAGAAAATGTCAGATTCCCAAAAAAAGTACAAAGATGCTCATAGAGCGCATGCAGATGCGATTAGATTGTTAAATCAAAAAGCAGTTGTAGTTTATGATTTAAATGGAAATAAATTAGAAGAATTTGAAACTACAAAACAATGCGCTACTAAGTATGGAGTATCGTCTACCATGATTAAAACCTACTGCCGTTCTGAACAACCTAAGGTTGCTAAAAAATTCAACATAATTTGGCGTTACAAGAATGCCGCCTAACTTGATAAATCTAATACAAAGTATTATGGAAGTAATCGTTAGAATAGTTAAAGTGAATCCTTGGACTGGACTTACAAAATGGCCTACAACATTTGACTATGTAGGACCCTACTGGACTAGATCTGGTAATATCTATACTGGCTTGAGCGAATAGGATGCTCGTAGATTGGAAAAAGCCTTAAACAAAGAAGAAGGAGAATTGTCACCAAGTAGTGACTTTTGGACTACCTTCGCAGTACAACTCGGTAAAAGAGATTTGATTCTCAATACTGAAAGGCCACTGGATGAATTACAATACTTATTCTTAAAAGGTCATAAGAGAGTAGCTGACGGATTAGCTAATATGAATCCTTCTAAGGACTATGTGTTGATTAATAAAGATGCAGAAGCTGAACAGACTAATAGAGTCAATAAAGTTAAACGTGAAGCATATAGAGAACTTGATAAGATGTCTATTGAAGATATGCGCAAGTGCTTACGTCTCTATGGTATGAAGTCTGATACTATGTCTAATGAATTAGTAGAGGCTAAACTTACAGAACAAGTAGAATCAGCTCCTGAGAAATTTATGCTTAAATGGGTTAATAATCCTAATAAGGAAATTAACTTTGTTATTGAAGAAGCTATTGCTAAAAATATCATTCGTAAGAATAGAACACAATATTTCTTTGGTACAGATCTAATTGGTAATGGTGTTGATGATGTGATTGTTTATTTACAAGATAAGAAGAATCAGGATATCAAATTGGCCATCATGAACGAAATTAAATCTAAATAATGAAAATATCTGATTTACATAAGGCATTTAAAGTTCTAATGGATAAGAATTCAGAGGCAGTCGCTTTTGGCGGCTGTCCTGCGTTCCTTCCTGAAGAAATTGATCTCTTTCTTAATTAGGCCTATATAGAAGTAATATGTAACAAATATACTGGCAACAATGCTATAAAGGTAGGATTTGAAGGCGCTGTTAAACGTATTTCTGATCTATAGAAGTTAATTAAGACAGATACGGCTCAGGAATTAGTGTATCCTTACTCTAGCTCTAATGTACTTACTTTATCTAATTTCTTTAAGGAAGGTTATGAACTTAAGAGAATGTTCTATGTAGATTGTGTGCTCCATTTCGATAATGAAGTAGCAACGTGTACATTAACAGATCACGAAAAAGCTAAAGGTTTCCTACAGACATACAACAATATGCCTTGGATAAAGACCCCAATAGCTGCTTTAGAGGACAACACTTTAAAGATTTATATAGATCCTATACGTATGTCAGCAGATAATTATACTGCAGATATTACTTATATTAAGTATCCTGAGAAGATTAGTTATAAAGACTACAATAAGGACATTAATGAAGTACCTGACTACATACTTAATGAAGTAATAGATAGAGCAGTATTAATTGCACTTGAAACTATAGAATCACAGAGAACACAGACTAAAGTACAACTTGATAACTTGAATGAATAATGAACGCACGTGAAATGTAGGTCGAATTTGAAAGGAGAGTAACTCTTATGAATCCTGCTTTTGAATTGGAAGATAAGCTTACATCTGATACTATCTTTTCATTTTTAAATGCATACACAGAAAGATATATAAGACTAAATTATCTAGCAGATGATTAGGTTCAAAGAGATAGTAGAGCCTAGAAAAGGAATGCGGATAATATCAAATGTCTCATAGTTAGAGGACTATATGAAGTAGCTCCAAAAGATGAAGATAATACAGATAAGTTATCAGAAAGAGTTGTAATTCCTGAAGACTACTTTTTGTATATTAGATCTAATAGTTTAATATCAAAGAATTATAAGATAAGGGAAGAGATTGTTAATGAAAATGATTACGTAGTAACACCTAATAAGAGCATCAAAGAAGATGATGTGGAAAAGATTATAAGTACTTACTACAATAAAGCTATACTTCTTAATCCTTATGTGATATTGAACTCTGGCAATAATGCTGATGATACTGAAAAGATCTACATTAATGTAATACACGATGAGTATACTACTATAAAGAAATTAGATTTAGTATATTATCGCAAACCTAAGAAATTTGATGTAATAGGAGTAGATGGTAAGAATGTGTTAGATCACTGTGAATTACCTGAAAGTGCTCATATGGAAATAGTTGAAGGCGCTGTAGAAATGTTTATCACTGAAGCTAAGTATCGTCTTAACATGAAACAAAATACTCAAGAGCAATGAAACTAATAGAATTACAAGAATCATTTGAAATAGAGCTTAACAAGCTAGATGATGCTCTTACTAAGCCTACGTCTCTTATAACCGAATATTTTTTAAATGCAGGTTTAGATAAGTATTGGAAGACTAGATATTCTGATAATAATTACAAGAGAGAAGGTTTTGAGTAGAATCAAAAAAGAATAGATGATTTGCGTACATTAGTAACAGAGCATAAGTATGATGAACAGGATATAAATACAGTTAGTAAAGAACTATATACTGTTACCATACCCGATGACTACTTACTACTATTAGGAGATACAGCTGGTATTGCCCCAGCAGATGGAGTAATTAACGAGTGTTGGGAAAAAGATTCTAATGGTAATTATATAGTACACTATTCGGATACTATTGAAGGCACTATCGAAACTGTTGATCGTATTAGAGAGAATTCTCTATCAGAATATCATCTAAGATATACAAAAGCAAAACCTATTAAATTACAGTCCAATGATATAATTAAGTTATATACAGACGGTAATTATAAAATAGCCAAATACATTATATAGTATTTGCGCAGACCAAACAAAATAGATATTCATACAAATCCATTTGATGAATATACGGATATGCCTGAACATACTCAATTAGAAATAGTTAAGTTAGCTGCTCAACTATATATTGAGAATCAAGCAGATCCACGATATAACTCTTATACTTAGGAAGTAATTCCAAGTATGGAATAAAAAGAAAGCGCTTATTGACGTGGAAATCTGAAATAAGGAAAGTAGAAAGTAAGCGAAATGTAGACAAAGCGCTTAATATGTCTAATTAATAAATTTTTAATAATATGATTCAAAGTGTTCATTCCGTATTGATCGGAAAGACTTGTCCTAGCTCATATACTACGGTAGATGTCCTTAATGCTGGTGATGTAGCATTGTTCGATGAGAATAAAGCTATCATTAAAACTGCAGCAGATGCTGTTAAAGCTAACTCTTTGTATGTAGGTGTTGCAGGCGAAAAGATTAGCGTTACTATGCCTGATGGCACTGTAGAAAAGAAAGCTAACATTGATTTCTCTAATGAGATCCAGAAATCTTCTAAACCGTCTGCAGTTATTGGTGAGCATGCAGAACCTGTAGAAGAAAAAGTTACTATCACTTTGACTAATGCTACTATCGTTGCTGGTCATCGTTATGTACTTCGTATTTATTACAAAGATCTGTATGAAGCAGCTTGGCAGTTTACTCATACTTATGAAGTATATGCTGAATCTGATGATGCAGAAGCTTTGGCCGCTGCTTTCGTAAAGAAAGTAAATACTCATAAGAATCGTCGTGTTCAGGCTCAAAATGATGCTGCTGTTATCACTTTAACTGCTATGGCTAAAGATGACAACGAAGGTATTGAGTCATTGAATGAATATAGTACTGTAGCTATGGAGGTTTCTATTTATGAAACTGTTCCCGGTGCATTGCTGGCTAATCAACCTAAAGCAGTTGCTGGTGCTGTTATCGCTAAAACTGTAGGTAACCCTGGTAAAGGTTACTGGAAACAGGTACGTGATGCAGAAGTACGTAACATGGGTTACAAAGGTCATGTATTTACTGGCGCTTATCCTATAGTAGAGCAAGCTCGTAAAGTAGTAGAAGGTGCTGAGTACGATTATGCTATCATTGAAAATGATAACCTGTATTTGAGCAATGACAACCAGTATATTAAGACTACTCCGTTGACTACGGAAGTTTACTGTCCTAGCTTGGTTAATTCAATTGTTGATAAAGGTATTCAATCATTTATCAAAGGCGAAGCTGTAGCTTAATAATAATATTTCAGTGTGCTGACAAGGGCTATGGGGCTAAATAGCCCTATGGCCCTTTTTATTTAAATAACATTATCATGAAAATAATTGGATTAAACGTAACAGATAACAACACTTTGACTGTAACTTTAGATACTAAATTACCTGAGGTAGTATCAGAGGATTTATATTTGTATATAGACGCACTGAATAACTATAAGAATCGCAACTCAGGTAATCCGGAAGACCATTCAATGGCAATACTAATCATGAATACAGAAGGAGATGTTGTAGAAATTAGCGAAAATAGACAATATATTACTTTAGATTCTACATCACCATTTGCCAGTGCCTTCACTGTTACTATTTATGAAGCATTAGCATTCTACTATGATGCAGAAGAGTTGTATTATAAACAAATAGACTTATTGTGTAATCATTGTAGTACTTGCTTAGATGATCAACAAAAAGACCGTATAATGCTTTTCATGCTAAAATATAATCTATTCCAGTATGCACTAGAACACGATATACTAGATGATATAGTATAGTATTACTAGGATTTGGCTAGAATGTTAAATATAAATATTAGTAATTCTATATTTAATGACGGTCACTTTGATTGTAATAAGTGTTGTAAAGGTAGTAAAAGTACTATTTGTACTAGCTGTTGTAATTGTAAAAACGGAGTTTGTTCATTATGCTAACTAAGGAAATATATAAAATAGAAGCCAGTAAAAATCTGCTTACTAAGTACAATATAGAATATGATAAATGTGATATTAAGAGTATAATATGTGCTACCTATATTGCTAGTTTGCTAGATGGTGATTATGACCTTACTCAAGTATAGATAGATAGACTTAAACACATCATCAATTGCTTAGTACAGCCAAGTAGATACTGGGATGGCAACGATTAGGAAATTGTAGTGCCATTATTATTAGAGAGAGAGTTAAATGCTAATTTTGGTTTTGAGACTTTAACAGGTCAGCTTATACTTTTTGAATAATGACACCAGAAGAATTAGAAGAACAGGTTAAAAAAAATACAGTATCTATTAAAACTGTATCAGATAGTTTAGTAAACTATGTACAGAACTATGACTTGAAAAGTACTAACGATAATGTGTCGGATAATACTGCTGATATAGAAATGCTACGTAATAGCTTGAATAGCATTCAATCTTAGATCAATTTACAGAATCGCATTTCTTAGATGAAAGACTCTAATATTGTTGATGCAGCTAAATCTGACTTATTACAGTATGATGGAAATAGGTGGACTAATATTGCAGCCAGTAAAGTAGTAACTGGTTTGCTAGGTAAATTAGTCGATCTATAGGATGTACAGATTACTAATCTTCGCAACGATAATGCCTTAGCTTGGGACAGTGAATTACAGAAATGGACTAATAAGAATCTTAATACTGAGATATATGATGATATATTCTTAAGTAAGATTAAGCCTGATTCTACGGCACATTAGATATGGTTTAAAGACTCTGCAATCTTTGGACAAGAAGGTTTTGCATCAGGTCTTACTGGATTTGGTGGTAAAATAGACCAATGGGGTCATGCAGAATTCGACAGTCTTACTTTACGTAGATTTCTAGAAGTACCAGAATTACGTTACAATCGTGTAGAAATACAGATGGGTGATAAATGGAATGCTCCAGGAGCTGGTGTAATTGAAAGTGTAGATGTACTCGATCAATATACTGGTACTATTACTCTGAAACTAGAAGAAGGAGAGTATGGAGCAGTATCTGTCGGTGACCTCTGTATGGGTATATTCCATTCAGAAAGAACAGAGGAAAACGCTGAAAATGACGAAGATGACGGTAAAGGTAATAGAAAGTTTGCAGGATTTTATACTGTATACTTTGAAGTTACTAACATACTAGATGCTTAGAATAAATAGTTTGGTTATAGACTTAGACCTGTAGATGAGTACTGGCGTATGACATATCATCCTTGTGCTCAAATGACTTTCGTAGGATATGGAAATAAGACTAATGTAGATCGTCAAACATCTTGTTATTCAACTCGTACTTATACACGTTATTTAGTAAAACAAAATACGTGGGATCAAGGAGCTAGAAACATAGCAATGCAATTTGGTGACTTAAGTAATCTTAATGTATTTGGCTATGAAATGACTGGTTATTCAGCATACCTTAACTCAGTATATTTCACTGGTACTATTACTCAAGTAAAGCCAAATGGGGATGAAGTAAGAGTAGCAAATGATTGTGGTGCATGGGAACCAGATACTCATTATGATTATTATGATAGAGTAAGTGTAGAGGGTTACTTGTGGTTATGTATCAATCCTAATGGAGCAGATGACAAACCTAGTAGTTCTAGTACTAACTGGTTGGAATAGGTATCTAAAGGTGATAAAGGTGAAATATCTTATTTCCATATCAAATACTCACCTGTAGAAAATCCTACAGCTAGTCAAATGACTGAAACTCCGGATGTATACATTGGTACTTATGTAGACTTTAACTATGCAGATAGTAATAATCCTGCAGATTATACTTGGGCTAGATTCCAAGGTGTACAGGGTGAAAAAGGAGAGCAAGGTATACCAGGTATAGGTATAGACGGTAAGACTTATTATCTACATATAAAATATTCTAACGATGGTGGTCGTACATTTACAGGTAATAATGGTGAGGATCCTGGTGATTGGTTAGGCCTACTTACTGACTTAAATGTTAACGATAGTACTAATCCGGCTGACTATAAATGGAGTAAGACTAAGGGAGAACAAGGGGATTAGGGTATTCCTGGTTCTAATGGATCTGATGGAGCTGATGGAGCTGATGGTTTAATTATTCGTAGATCAGAATGGAAACCTAACAGAGAATATCGTAATGATCAAGACGTTCCTCAATCAGTATCTAAGATACGTTATTTAGACATTGTACTTGTAAGAGACTTCGGTGCAGCTACTGGTTATAAAGTATACAAATGTATATATACTGTTGCTCCACATATATCTAATGATAGTAATGCTCCTGGTACTTCTGGTGGAGCTGCTTATTGGGAAGAATTTACTACTAATGTAGAAAGTATCTATACAGATTTAATTATCGCTAAAGATGCTAAATTAGACTTTGTAAGTGGTAATGCAGTCAGAGTAGGATATGAATCTGGTACTAATAACTTTACAGTAGTAGCTGGTATTACTGGAGCAGGTGGTAATAATGGATCTGCAATTAGAATATGGGCTGGTGCTACTGAGGAGAATAGAGGAAATGCTCCATTTAGAGTTACATAGGATGGTAAGTTATACGCTAGAGATGCGTACATTGAAGGTACTGTCTATGCTACAAGTGGATCTTTTACTGGAGAAGTATACGCTACATCTGGAACATTTAAGGGCTCTATTCTAGTAGGTAGTGATACTGGTAAGGCTTTAATAATAGATAATTCTACTAGAGACTTGAAGTTAAGAGGAGAAGATAATAGGATGTCTGCTTCGTTAACGTACGATGGTAATAAGTCTTTACTTAGATTATTTTATACTCTTTATTATGACGGGTATAATAGTAGCACTGTTGGAGGGAGTCCGTGGTATGCTGATTATATAGAGTTAGATCCTAGATATGGAATTAAAATTCATAGCTATAAAGAAAAGCGTAGAGTAGAGTTAAGTGGAAGAGCTTTGAGTTTTTACAATATAGAAGGAACTGACTTAAAATTCATTAAAGAATACGCTATATGAAAATAAATTTTGCACAACTGGAAGTATATACAGATATTAAGAAAACTAATAAAGTCTGTATTGATGTTAGAGAACAAATAAGTGAAATGATTTATGAAGTAGGTAGTGGCATTAAAGACCACGCTTTAGCCTTTAAAATCTACAATTCAACTAGTGAAGTAGAACTCACTAATGAAGAATTAGAAATACTAAAGAAGTACATAAATCAATACTGTAAGCCTGCTTTTATCGAAGCTTTTCTCGAAGCAACTAAAGAAAAAGTAGAAGTAGAAGAACTTAAAGAAGACGAATCGAAATGATAGTAAAAGGAGTTAAAATAAGTGAACTCATGCATCGTGACAAGCTAACTGGAGAGGAAATGATTCCTTTCCAGGATTAGCTTGAAAACGGTAAACTTAACATGAAAGGCATCATAGATTACTTTCAGGGAATTACAGATCAGGAATTAAGTTTGCAGAGTTTAGTAAATATTAAAAAGCATATACATAATGCAAATGAGTTGCAATATATACATTCAAATGTTGGGGATGTATACTTTTGTACTGATGACAAGAAATTGTATGTATATGTAGGAGAAGGTAAATATGAGTCTTCAGATCCGTCAAGTACTCAATTGTATGTAATGCTTACTCCTATAGAAAATGGAAAAGATAATGCGTTATATAGATGGGATAAAACAACGCAGACTTTCATCTTACCTTCATATGTAGATGATATAATCGAAGTATACGCTACATACGATGTATCCCCTATTGGAGAATTAACCAACATAAAACTATACGAAGACGAACAACACATTAAAGCAGTAAAAGGGGAAACCGGTAAGATATACGTAAATATTACCACAGGACAACCAGCATATCAGTTTAGATGGTCTGGTTCTCTATGGGTTCCTGTAAATGATGGTGGCCCTTTGATTATTGGTGAAATCGAAGGTACTGCTTACGATGGAGGTAAAGGCGCTCATAATAGAGAAGTATTAGATAGTCTACCCGATACTTTCCTTTGCAATGTAGATGCAGAAGTACGTAAGACTGCTGACACTAATATGGTTGACTACCAAAAGTATCAGAGAAAAGAGGATGGTACATACGAATAGATTGCAAAGGATTACTTTACTTTAAGAACTGCTACTGATACAGAGGCTGGGTTATTGACTGCAGCTGATAAGAAATATGTAGATTCTATCCCTACAGATATTATTACTAGCAAAGTCAATCAAGTAAATCCTACTGCTAATGACGTTACCTTAGTGCATTCAGTATCTAGAAAACAAGATGGAGTACACGCTCCCGCTGGTAATCTATCCATTACTATAAATGCAGCTACTAGTACTTTAGCAGGTGTAATGGCTGCCAAAGATAAGGAAGAATTAGATAGAATTAATTCAGCCAACTTTGAGGTAGATGAAATTACAGCTACAGAGAGTGTAATACAGATTGCTACTAGTAAGACTGTTGTAGAAGATGGCTCTGTAGAACAAGATACTTTGACTATACCTACTTCTACTGCTGATAAAGCTGGTGTTCAAAGTGCTGCAGATAAGAAACTATTTGATTCAATTCCAGAGGTACATTTTACAGAAAGTGGTAATATTATTCCAGCTGCTGATAAGGTTACAATTAGCCATTCTATTAGTAGAGTAACAGATGGTATATATCAGCCTGCTGGAAATCTAAGAAAAGATATACCTGCTGCTACACAAGAACTTGCTGGTGTAATGACTGCTGCAGACAAAGTTAAGCTTGATGTTACTTTACCTAATTAGATTGCACAAGAAGTACAAGATAGAAAAGATGCTATCTCTGCTTTAGAAACATCTTCTAATGCAGCTATACAGAAAGAAACTCAAGATAGAATGGCAGCAGATGAAGCATTGGATACTAAACTGCAGAGTAATATTGATGCATTAGAATCTAAGCATGACACATTTGTAGCTACTAAAGGTAAAGCTAACGGATTTGCATCTTTGGATGAAAATGGTTTAGTACCTTCATCTCAATTGCCTGCATATGTGGATGATGTCATAGAAGTAGTAACATTTGATGATCTTCCTGAAACTGGTGAAGAAGGAAAGATATATGTAACACTTGATACTAATCTTACATATAGATGGTCAGGTAGTCAATATATTGAGATATCTTCATCCCTTGCATTGGGTGAAACATCTAGTACTGCATATCCTGGTGATAAAGGTAAAGCTAATAGAGACGCTTTGAATGCAATGCCTAGTGCTGTAATGAGGTATATAGACAGTATAACAGCAAATGATGCTCAAGTAACTATACCGTTTAGATATGTAAGTAAGAATGACAGCAATAATCAGTATGAAACTGATAAGAACGCTAGTGTTACCATATCTTCTGCAACTACTAGTACAGCTGGTGTAATGAGTGGTGCTGATAAGACTAAACTAGATAAAGTACTTACTGATGGAGATGGCTCTAAATACTTAGCAGATAATGGTACATATAAGACTATTGAAATAGTAGAAGATACTACTGAAACAGTAAAGACTACTACTGAAATACCTGTAGCAGGTGGACCATTAGCTAACTTACTTAATGACGCTGGTATTACTACTATTAGTCCTGATACTAGTGTTCAAGATCTATTGATGTCTTTATTTACTAAAGAAATGTGGCCTACCAATATTTCATTTAAAGAAGGTAATATTAGTGCATTTATGTCTGCTCCTACATTCTCGCTCAATAAGAGTGGCTTAGTTGAAGTTGGTACAGTTGTAACAGTATCAGATATAAAGATCGGGTCATCTAGTCCTAGTACTTCTCATCGTCAATATAGCGGTCTTACTTATGGTTACAGTATAGCTGACGATGATACTAAAGACAGCAGTGACGATACTATAATTGTTTTCGCAAAAGATATAATAAGTGCTGGTAGTGAATATACTTTGAGTAGAAAGATTGCTAATCAGACTGCAGTTGAAGCTGATCCTAATACTGATCCTACTTAGGTTACATTGCCGTCTATTACATTTAATGCTATAGAAGGTGATAATAATGTAGTAGTAGAAACTACAGGAACTGAATACTCTTGTAAGTTTGCAGAAATGCCAGTATATTATGCTTGTAGTAATCTTGGTAAGACTGATGCTAATCATAAGACTGAAGCTAAGATTGAAGTAACTAAAACAAGTAATAAACCGTCTAATACTAAGACATTAAAAGTAACAGGTGTGTATCCATATTTTACTAATAAAGACAATATAACTGCATTTACCAAGTTGCCTCTAACTACAAATAAGACTCTTGATGTAACATTTGTAGCTGAGACTTCTACTACTAAACATGCATTTAAGATACCTTCTAAGTTCAGTGTTAATAAGATCACTTTGTTGAATACGTTAAGTGGAAACTATGAAACGTATGATGTAAGTAAGTTTACTATTACTACTGAAAATATAGATGTACAAGGTACCGAAGTAGAATATAAAGTATATACTCGTAATGATGGAACTAATGGTTCATCTTCATTTAAAATTACATTTGCATAATTATGAAAGAACAAGGAACATTTAATTTTAGTGGTAATCTAGAAGTAAAGAAAGACGCACCATTAGACTCCAGAGACCGCATACCAACGTATGCGGATCTCACTAAAGCAGAAACTTGGACAGATGCTGACGGTGGTATATGGGCATACGAAGGAATGAATACTGTATGTAGAGATAGATTGGGCAAGATATATCAGCTTACTTCATCTGACTTTACGAATATAAACAACTGGAAGGAAATAGGTGGATCTGGTGGAGGAGGGTCTGATCAATATATAATAGAGGTTCCTATGGCAGTATTATAGCTTTCCGATAGTTCTACTTCTGAAGATATCTTGGCCGCTTTTGGTGGAGCTCAAGCTTATATCAATTATGTAAAATAGGTAGTCGAAAATGGAGGAATAGGATTCGGTAGGTTTGTAGATAGTGGAAGTGCTAATAATGTTATAATACAACTTGATGCTTCTATTATTGATACTGGTCGTAAAGAATACAGTCTTAATGTGTATCTTTATATGGTGAACATTGTAGGTAGTATCACTTATCAGTATGAATCTGATGAATTACAGGGCAGTGTTCGTTATTCTTCATTACCTATATATGCATATATCGAAGAAGCCCCTAAAAATAGTAAGACATACGGTCGTAATAATGGACAATGGACAGAAATAACAGGAGGGGGTAGTGATACACAAGAAGTATTCTTATTCTCTCCTACATTAGATACAGCTTCTAAAAAGATTACTCAACAGGACTATGACAACTTACAAGCTTCTGTTCAAGCTAATAAGATTGTAATGGTTCCTAATGGATTGTATCAATATACAGTAGATGGATCATATGTTCCTGCTAGTGTATAGAGTTCTGATCCTAGTAGTATTGTACTGTTCTATACAGTTGAGCTTAATCCTACTAATCATATTATGGTATCTATTACTATTAGCAGTAATTTAACTGTTACTGTTGTATAGAATGAAATAAATAATGGTAAGTTAAAGGTAGAGAGCAGCAGTGAAGCTATTGACCTCCTTATTTCAAATAAAAGGATTACGGATTAGGTGACCGTAGAAAACTATATAAATAAAGTTTTAGGTACTAACTTGAACACTTTTGTAAATGATACCTTAGCTGGTAAAAATCCTAATAGATTTATTTATGATAACTCTAGCTATTCGGGTGTGTATATAAATTTCACAGGTTTATACAATTCAGATGACAATATTGTCAGCTTTATCTATAGTTGTAACAGTTCTCAAAGTCTTAAATAGTTGATTATGAATGATGGTATTACATCAGGCTAGGATTATTTATTTGAGGTTAAGGATATTATTACCTCTGATAATTTAAATACTATAACAAAGATATCATCCACAGATTATGCAGCATTATATCCTAAGGATGCTAGTACAATGTATGCAGTAACTAAATAAGTATAAGTATTATGAATGGTATTAATGTAGGTACATCTAAGTATAGATTTAAGTTTAATGCATTTGATTAGACGGTTGATTGTGATCTATATCAGAATGTGAATGTTGGATATGGCTATATTAGAAATGAAGGAAATTATTGTATTGTAGCTGGAATGGCAAATCCTAAATATTTAAGTAGCCGTAGTGATGTTAGTCCGGGTTCATCTGCTACTTATCAGTTTATATTTGACGGTGATATATATGAATATATAATGCAACGGTAAAATTATGGAAGAAACTAAATTAGGTTCACAGAACATAGGTAAAATATTCCTCGGCAGCTAGCAACTGGGGGGGGGTTGACGTTCTCTAAAGATAGTTTGGAAAACGTTATGGATAATAACAGTATTATACTTTATATTAACACTAATAATCATCCTGTAAATTTTATTTTGGATGACGTCCTTGAAGAAACTGTTGATGCTAATTCAGTATGGTTTATAAATACTAGTAGAAACCATTTTTTAAATATGGTAACTACAGAAAATGTTTATATACATATTTTCTCTGATACAGTGCTACTTCCTATGACTTATATGATAGCGGGTAATCCTATTCCAGTAGATCTAGATAGTGATGATGGTGTTATGATAATTATCTCTGCACAATAATATAATTACAATTATACTTTTAAATAAAGATGAATCCGTACTTAGTTCATATGTCAGATAGAGAATTACTAGAGTAGATATATATGTTATTACTCTAGATTAATGTTAAAGTCAGTGAGATTGATAATGACTCTAAACAATTCGGTATGAACTTGGCTGCGGATTTATTAGGTAATATGATGGACGATTTATCTAATAATAATAGAAAACAACAAAAAGAATGAAACACTTTACAATTGAAGAGATGACCGAGTCTTCTACTGCAAAAGCAAAAGATATAGATAATACTCCTTCATAGGAGATCTTAGCTAAACTGTAGAAGCTAATAGAGGCTATTCTAGACCCTTTAAGGGAATGGTATGGTAAACCTATCAGAGTTAACTCAGGATATCGTTGTGAGGCCTTAAATAAAGCCGTAGGCAGTAAAGCTAATAACAGTTAGCACTTATATGGAGAAGCAGCTGATATTACTGCAGGCAGTAAAGAAGAGAATAAGAAGTTATTTGAGTATATTAAAGATAATCTTCCATTTGATCAGTTAATTAATGAATCTGATTTCTCTTGGATTCATGTATCATATAGAGAAGGGAGATTACGTAAACAAGTATTAGCTTTATGAGAACTATATTATATCAACCTGTATATATAAATCCTCAAGCATACTTTGTATTTCCTTCATTGTATCATATAGAGAAGGGAGATTCATATGTAGAACCAGCAGTGTATACTGGACAATTACTCATTGATGTAGTTGATGGCTCTGCGTCATCTGTGATAATTAAGGATACTAAATAGGTAGACTTTAGTGACTATGCAGGTAAACACATACGTATCAGTCAGTATACAGATGAAGGTGCAGTAGTATTAGGAGAATGGTTAATACCTAGTAATCAAGTCTATCTTGATAGCCATTTAGTTGACGCTTGGTTTATGTCAGGATACAGCAATGATAATCCTCCTGCTTCGATAAAGGGTTACAAGGAGCATGAACTTGTACTGAAGAACTTTGCGTTTGCTGGAAGTAGTGGATTTGGAAAGTATGCTACAAATTTTAATTCTTGGAAAGCTGTATATGGTACATATACAGCTGCTAAAGTAGTTTGTGGAACAGTTAATACAGATACTATTACTTGGATTATTCGCACTTCAAATGTAAGAATGGATCCTCTTAAAGTTAGATTAACTAATATTGGTAGTGAGCCTATTAGATATTATTATTTCCAAGATGCTACAACAAGAAATTTTGTAGAGTTTCAAGAAGATGGAACATACACTGTTCCAGCCAGTACTTATAGTGATATTTCTACGGGAGAAGGCTACATAGGATTTTATCAAAAAATATTAGCTGATAAACAGAATCCATTAATAATTGAACTTCTTCCCGACAACGCAGGTTCTCTTGTATTCGATGATGTAGATGATTATGCTGTATGTGACAATATACCGATACAAACGGATTATACAGTGATATGTAGGAGACAGATTTGGGATAAACAAAATGATAATGAAACAGTAGTAGCTTCTAAGAGTTTATCTTATGATACTGGTGCTTTCATTTTTGAATTTCTTAAAAATAGTACAAATGATCAATGCCGTTCGTTTGGTACTTTATCTTCAATATTAGTAGAAAAATCTGATTCGATATCATATCAGACGAGTACATCCTATAATGGAACTAATATAACAAAAGGAACAGGAACAGATACTGATATATTATATTTAGGGAATACCAGGAAGAATGATAATCATTATCTGTATGGTGCTATCTACTACTTCGCCCTCTACGATAAATCTCTCACTCCTGATGAAATAGAGCAAGAGAAGATAAAGTTAAATGAAATTTGGACTAAAAGATTAAACAGATGAAATATGTAATTGTAACAGTAGAATGGTGCTTGCAAAAGGGAATAGTAGTACCTGAGCATGCGCGTAAAAGTGTGAACGGAAGTAAGGTTATTCTTCATTATGACTTTGTGTATCCTGTGTTGACTGATGAGGATAAACTAACGGTTTACGAACATAACAGTAGAGAACTTGGTAACATCCTGAATAATGAAGAATGGAATAAAAACGAAGAAATATTATGATAAGACAAGAAAATATTAATTTTGTAGCATCTAAGTATGCTCCTAATCCAACTGAAGTAGCATATTGGATTGATTTATCTGCAGATAGTTCAGGTAATGTCATAAAGAGTAATACTAATGGCATGTGGATACCTATTAACAATAGTGACAATACTGATTAGACTGAATAGATTAATCAGATCAAGAGTAACCTTAATGCTGAGATTAGTAGAGCTACACAAGCTGAGTAGAACTTAGTAACTGCATTAGCTACTAAAGCAGATAGTGAAACAGTATATACTAAGCAAGAAACTACAGATATTGTAAATGCTGCTAAGGTAACTGTAAATAATACTCTTACTTCTGACTCTATAGTAGAGGCTCTATCTGCAGCTCAAGGTAAACAGTTAATGAATTTAATTAATGCTTTGACTGATAGAGTAACAGCACTTGAAACACCTGAAGTTCCAACTGTATAAATTTAATTAATTATGACAACGTTAGCATAGAATGCAGATGCAGGTTTATTCGTAGGTAGTTCTTTGATTTCTAGTCAAGAAGGTCCTCAAGGTCCTTAGGGGGAACGTGGTACTGATGGAGCAAGTGCTTCTATTACAGATGTAACAGCTACTATAGATTCTAATGTAGGTACTCCAGCAGTTACTGTAACTATGGGGGGGACTGCACAAGCTAGAACGTTTACTTTTAACTTTAAGAATCTTAAAGGAGTACAAGGTGCACAAGGAATTCAAGGAGCTAAGGGAGATACTGGAAGTAAAGGTGATAAGGGTGATAGAGGTACAGATGGAGTATCTTGTACACATTCATGGAATGGTACTACTCTTACTGTTACATCTGCTTCAGGTACATCTTCTGCTAATCTGAAAGGAGATAAGGGAGCTAAGGGAGACACTGGAAGTAAAGGTGATACAGGAGCAACCGGATCACGAGGTCCACAAGGGCCAAAAGGTGACAAAGGAGATTAGGGTCCACAAGGGCCAAAAG
>OLNI01000076.1_pt1 | contig 99548 bp, 80 predicted proteins | sample 1672921 | NCBI WGS metagenome assembly OLNI01 (sample SAMEA3136737, study PRJEB25190) | human gut metagenome | biome: human gut; feature: human-associated habitat; material: faeces | place: Austria | collected 2013 | reverse complement strand
TTGCATCCTCTCTGTCCAGAGAGCGGATCATCTTTGCTGCTTCATATCCATTCATAACAGGCATCATAATATCCATAAGAATAACATCGAATTCACCAGATCTGCTTTTTCTGAATATGTCAACTGCCTCCTGTCCATTCCATGTTTTGGTCACGGCAACGCCTTCATTCCGGAGCATAAATTCTGCAATTTCCATATTCAGCTCATTGTCTTCTGCCAGAAGAACATGCAGTCCCTTTATGGATTTTTCTGATATATCTTTCTGTTCTTCACGTTTATCCGCCTCCAGATCTATTTTAAATGGAATCCTGATCACAAATGTAGTCCCTGCCCTTTCTTCACTTTCAAAGGCAATAGTTCCACCCATTTTCTCGACCAGCTTCTTTGTGATCGGCATTCCCAGGCCTGTTCCTGCAAATCTTGTGCGACTTCCTGTATGTTCCTGTGCAAATGGTTCAAAAATCTGTTTCTGGAATGCTTCTGTGATCCCGATTCCGGTATCCCGGCAGGTAAATTCTATCGTCGTCATTTCTGGCTGATCCGACACAATTTCCCTGCAGCTGATATAGATATCTCCATTTTCTTTATTATATTTCACTGCATTTGACAGGATGTTCATCAGAATACGTTTCACATGAATCGGACTTCCAATAAGATTCCAGTGTATGATTTCTTTTTCTTCCCACATGATACGGATATTCTGTTCTGCTGCCATCTGCCCGATCACAACAAATACTTCCTCAAAAATGCTGCTCAGCTTTAAGGGAATTTCTTCCAGCATCACTTCTCCAGACTCCAGTTTACTCATATCTAAAACATCGTTTAGCATTTCCAGCAACAGATGAGAAGCCGATTTGACTTTTTCCCTGTATTCTGACTGTTTCTCCACATCGTCGGCATAATGGTCAGCAATATCGACCATACCGCAGATTCCATTGATCGGTGTACGGATATCATGACTCATCCTCTGGAGAAATTCCGTCTTTGCCCGATTGGCTGCCTCTGCCTTTTTTGCCGCTATCAGAAGTTCTGCTTTATATTTTTCCTCTTTTTCCAGCTCCTGTTTCTGATGTGCCTGGTTGGTTCTGTATCCCCAGAACAAGAATATACTGAATATCAGGAAATAAAGAAAAATGACACCTGTCACACTTAATGGAAGATTATGGAATACTTCCGTATCCGAAAGGTACGCATAAATATAGTAATCACGCTGTTTCAACATAATTCCATAACATCCGGTTCCTTCATTCTTTAAATGAAAAATGTGCTGACTGTCTGTATGGTTTTTCATTGCCTGGACAACTTCGTTGTCGGCTGTATTCTGACCCAACAGGCTCTCATCATTACTGGCAATGACTGTTCCCTTGTCTGCAACAATAATCGTTCCATCCTTCCGGGTACTATACCCACTTAAGAGGTTTTGTATCGTCAAAGTATAATTTCGGATAAATTCAGGAGGTGTATAATAGTAGATTGCTACGATACCTGGTGCGTCTTTTCTGGCACAGGCGGCAATATCGATACGTGATCCATCTTCCCTGTTGATCCGTTCCGAATAGCTCCTTTCTTCATATCCGGCAAAATCCATGATTATATCTTTTTGAAGATACTTCGTAATCTCATCGGTCAGGGACTCATCCATGCTGTATTCACAGTCCGTCTTTCCATCTTTATCCATTACAAGGATACCGTCCACCCAGAGGGTCTGCAAATTTTCTTTCAGAAACTTATGTCTTAGCTGACCGCCATTTTCTGTTTCCATTTCAATATTCGTGCTCATCTGCCTGGCGCTTTCAATAGCACGGAGGAGACTTTTGGATTCCGAAGATTCATTGTAATGGGTGTAGGTTGAACACTGCACTTTCACATAATTTACAATCTCCACCATTCTTTTCTCTGCTTCCGCTTTCTCAATAAAAAAAAAGCAAAACATGGAGGCTACGGTCACGCAGATTCCAAGCAAAACGCCAAATATTTTAATCCTTTTCTCTTTTGCCCTTCTCTTAATATCCAAGATCATCCACCTCCAGATACTTTTCCGGATCATCCAGATATTTTCCAACAATTTCCAGAGTCGTGCCATCCTGACGCATTTCTTCCAATGTCTTTTCCATCTGCTCACAGATTCCTCTGTTATCATTTTTTGCAAAAGCAACCCCTATTCCGGTGAGCATCAGAGGTTCTTCCAGGATACGGAAACTCGCATCATAATCCTTCATATACTGGACGATAGATTCCTCATGTGCGGCAACTGCATCCACATATCCTTTTCCCAGAAACGTATAGATCAGTTCCCTGTGTCCAAGACTAATCAGATTTTCCAGTTTAGGAATTCTCTCATCAGTCCGGTTCAGAAAGATGCCTTCCGGTTTGGTTGTGGACTGGACGGCCAGGTTCTTTCCCTTCAGGTCGCTCAGCTTATAGATATCACTGCTCTCATTTACAGCAACCACCTGACGGCTTGCTATGTACGGTCCGGCCCAGCGATAATCATCAAGACGCCCTTCCATAGAAAAGCAGCCCATGATACAGTCAATCTCCCCGCTCTCCACCAGTTCTTTTTTCTCCTCCCAGTTGATCTGGACTACATCCACCTGATATCCCATTCTTTTGAAAGCTTCTGTAGCAAGTTCTACATCGATTCCTGTGGGGATTCCATCTTCATTCAGGTAATTGTATGGTGGATAACTGTCACTTCCAAGTGTGATGACAGGTTTCTCCGTTTCTTTTTTACTAACATTTGCATTTTTGCATCCCACCAGGGTGGTTGCTATGATTCCTACAAGCAGAATAACTGCAATCACTCTTTTTCTTTTCATTTTCCCTCTTTCTGTAGAAATAAAAAACACTATCCAAAATAGACAGTGTACATCATCTCTTGCAACTGGCTACCATTTTACAGGCCCTCTAGCTTTGCGTCACAGACTTTCGTCTGCTTTGCCCAAATATTTTTTTCATTATAACACTTCGCATTTTCCTACGTCTATATTTTTGTGTGTTAAAATGAAAATAATCTTTCAAATACACCAAACACCTGATGTATATATTTATCGTTTCTTCCGCAAAGAAAGCCGTCCTAATCCAATCGTAACTATGGGATTGTTTATAGATGGATGGCACAAAAGCCAAAATGATCCTATGCGCTGCGTAAAAAAACTTCCGTTATTACTGATGGTGAGATTGCAGAATTTTTCCATATCTCTTCTCCGACTTCATAAAGAAGAGTTCATTTCCTACTCAGGTTTCTCGATCCTGAGCATGCGATATCCGATTCCAATGTGCGTCTGGATATATTGTACACCATTTTTTTCAGGCTCCAGCTTTTTCCGCAGTGTTGCCATAAAAACCCTGAGAGAAGCAACATCGTTTTCCGAGCAGCGTCCCCATATCTGCTGAGTAATATATGTGTGTGTCAATACTTTTCCAACATTACGGGATAAAAGGCAGAGCAGCTTATACTCAATGGGCGTCAGATGCAGTTCTTTATCCTTCAGATATGTGCAGCCAGCTGTGTAATCTATCTTTAATCCACCATTTTCAAAAACAGAGGTTTCCTGCTGTTTTCCTGCTTGCGTTATGGCAAGCCTCCTTTGGGTGACACGGATACGCGCAAGTAATTCCTCTACTGAAAATGGTTTTGTGATATAATCATCTGCACCTGCATCTAATGCCTCTATTTTATCCGTATCCTCACTTCTAGCACTGATCACTATAATAGGCATATTCGACCAGGTACGGATTTTCTTTATCACCTCTACTCCATCTATATCAGGAAGTCCCAGATCCAGAAGAACGATCTCCGGATTATGGGATGAAGCCTCCAAAATGGCTGAAGTTCCATTTTCTGCTGTCAGATATTTATAGTCATGTGTTTTTAATGTGGTAACGATCAGGTTCCGTATGGGTCTGTCATCCTCAACCACCAGAATTAATGTCTTATTCATTTAATATCACCTCGCTTAATGGTAACGTAAAAGTAAAATTACATCCATGCGGAGCATGATCCGAAAGAACGAGGGTTCCATCGTGAGCTTCTATAATCGAGCGGCAAAGTGCCAGGCCAAGCCCCAGACTCCGTTGGCTGTCTGCAACAGTCGTTTTCCCTGTATAAAACATCTCAAAAATATGCGGTTTCATTTCTTCCGGGATCCCGGGGCCGTTATCTTCCACACTTATCTGTGCTTTCCCGGCTTTTTTGAGCCCCCGAATGCTGATGGCAGAGCCTGGCGGCGTATATTTTATCGCATTATCAATCAAATTTACCAGAACCTGTATAATAAGATGTACGTCCATACGTGTAAGAACAAGTTCTTCACAGTCTGTCACGATCTTATGCTCATCATGCTTCCGGCTGATATGCCGAAGTGACTCTGCTATCACCTCATCCAAAAGCTGATCTGTAAATTTAAACTTCAATCTTCCGTCATTGAGCCTGGTAATGGAAAGCAGATTTTCCACAACTCCGATCAGCCACTCTGAATCATCATGAATGTCCGTGTAGATCTGATACCTTGTAGCTTCATCCAAACGGTCACTGTTACTGAGAAGCATATCTGCATTTCCGGAAATGGAGCAAAGCGGAGTACGTAGATCATGAGAGATCGCCCGAAGAAGATCGCCACGCAGCTGCTCATTTTTTGCCAAAACCGCATTTTTCTCTTTTTCTATGGCATTTTGCACATTCTCCATTGCAAGCGCACATTCATTTATTACAGACAGCAGGATGCTGTATTCAAAAGAGTCCAGTGTTTCTTTTTGCAGAGGGATTCCAATTACGCCATAAACATTATTCCCACTTCGGATTGCCAGATATAAGCATTTTGCCTGTGGAAAATTCTGCGTGGACGCACCGGCTCGCTGTCTGTTTTCATAAGTCCATCTGGCCGCCTGTTGTTCTTCCGATGTCAGAAAATCCTCTGTGCTTTCTTTTTCCCCGGAAAAAAGCTTTCCTTCTGATAAAGCTCCATTTTCCACAACATACGCCGTAATACTACGGTTTAACAGGCGTATCAGCTGTGTACAGGTAACCCCGAGGATCTCCGTCTCACTTTTTGCCTTTTGCAGCAGACGGTCCGTATCGAACAGGATCTGTGTGCGAAAGGCAAGCTGTGAAGACAGCTTTGCATGCATTTTCAGTTTTGCCGCAAGTGTTCCTGTAAGTACGGACGAAATAAGCATTATAAAAAATGTTATCGGATATCCCACCGCATATGTCTCAAAAGACATCCTCGGCTCCATCAGGAAAAAACAAAATAAGAATACACTTAAAAAGGAGCCTGCTACACTGCAAAGATAACCATCTGTCACGATGGAAGTGATCAACACACCCAGAATGTATATCGTTACAATATTCGTATCTGTAAAATCCAGCTTCTGAAACAGCAGGCCAATCAAAGTGCATACTGCAAATATAAAAACCGTCAGCAAGTAATCTTTTGCAGACGGTTTTTCCACATACCATGCAAATGGCCGTTTCGGACAGGTTCTGTTTTTTACTGTATCCTCCATTTTCAAGCTCATTCTCCTTCTGCTGTTGTTTACTGGAATTATATCACGCAGCAGTTCTGTGGTCAAAAATTTTTTCTTCATGGCAATGGCTATATGCGGAAACATTTCTGAAGAGCTCTGTATTCTCCCAATACCAGTAATTTATCATTCTCTGCAAAATACGTATCCGGAGAAATTGCAATACTGAATTCCTCTTCATTTTTTACTGCCAGAATATTAATGCTGTAACGTTTTCTGATATCCAGATCACCCACTGTTTTTCCAACCCATTCTTCCGGTACTTCCACTTCAAAAATTGCATGGGAAGCATCTACCTCCATATAGTCCAGGATATGATCGTCTGTATAACGGATGGAGGCCCATTTTGCCACCTGCTTTTCCGGATAAACCACCTTATCGGCACCATTGCGTAAAAGAAATTTTTCCTGAACATCACGTTCTGCTCTGGATATCACCAATTTTGCACCCAGTTCTTTTAGAAGGGATGTTGTTTCAAGAGAATTCTGAAAGCTATCTCCAATGGTCACAAAACAAATGTCGTAGTTTCCAATTCCAAGGGACTGTAAAAATTCAGCATTGGTACTGTCACCAATCTGAGCATTCGTCACAAATGACAGTACTTTGTCCACTCTTTCTTCCTTCCAGTCAACTGCCATAACTTCATGCCCCAGCTGATTGAGCTGCATGGCGATATGTCTTCCAAACCTTCCAAGTCCAATAATCAATACATTTTTCATAATATTATTTTCTCCTTCTCATCCAACTGTGATTTTTTCCAAAGGTAGCTTTGCATTTCCCTTATTTCTTCCTGAAAATACCGCATAGATCAAAGTCAGTCCGCCTACACGTCCCAGATACATCAGTATGATCAATACGACTTGTGAAAAAATATGAAGTTCTGGTGTAATTCCTAATGTCAGACCTACCGTACCAACAGCTGAAGCAGCTTCATACAGACAATCTAAAAGCGGAAGGTCTTCGTACACGCTGATCGCTATTCCGCCGCAAAAAAACAAGCTAAAATACAGCATGGCTATCGTCGCTGCATTCTTTATCACATGGTATTCCAGTCTCCGGCCAAAAGCCCCTGCATTTTCCTGGCTTCGAAATGTCGCTATCGCATTTAAAATAAGCACCGCAAAGGTTGTTGTTTTCATTCCACCTGCTGTAGAACCCGGCGAACCGCCAATCAGCATTAACAGTATCATAACCGCTTTTGATGCCTCACTCATCTCTGAAATGTTTATGGTGTTAAATCCGGCAGTTCTTGTAGTTACCGACTGGAATACTGCTGCCAGCAGGCGTTTTCCCATGGACAATTCTTTCAGATCGCAGCCAAAGAAAAACACCGCCGGAAATAAGATCAGACATGCAGTAGTCATAAGAATGATCTTGCTTTGCATGCGGTAACGTTTAAAGTTCAGTCTGTTTGTATAAATATCATCCCAGGTGAGAAAACCGATTCCACCTGTAATGATCAGCAGCATGATCACTACGTTTATAAGTATATTTCCGGAATACCCTGTCAGTGATGGAAAGGAACCGGAGGCTGTTCCCAAAATATCAAATCCGGCATTGCAGAAGGCAGAGATCGAATGAAAGACTGACATCCAGATTCCTTTTTTTCCATAATCTCCCATAAAGACTGGCAGCAACAACACCGCCCCTGCAGCTTCGATCAAAAATGTTCCCTTTAAAATAAACCTTGTCAATCTGACGATTCCTCCGACTTTTGGGGCTGAAATTGCATCCTGCATGGTGCTTCTTTGCATAAGAGATATTTTTTTTCCGGAGAGAAGGGAAACAGACGCAGCCACAGTTACTACTCCAAGCCCGCCTGTTTGTATGAGCGCAAGAATGATCGTCTGGCCTGCCAGGGACCAGTAGCTTCCAGTGTCCTTTAACACAAGACCTGTAACACATACCGCCGAAGTGGCTGTAAAAAGAGCCTCATGAAATGGTGTGATCACTTTCTCCGCAGAAGAAAATGGAAGCATCAGCAGAACGGTTCCCAGAAGGATCACTCCTGCAAACCCCATAATAATCAGCTGAAAAGATGTCATATGTTTTTTCTTATATGGTTTTTCCGGCATAAATGATCAGAACTCCTTATTAATAATCATAACATTACTATCCTCATGATGTGTTTTATTATATATAATTGCTTTCAAAGATAGTATAAGGGTCTCTGCTCCCGTATTAAGATTTTATAAAGATATGACATTGGATTGAGAATTATTTTAACCGAATCAAGGAAATCCCCTGCTTCAACGAGTTTAAACAGTAAATTAAAGCTACAGTCTCCTTGATTGTAAACCCATTATGTATTTGTAGTTGACATTCAATACTTCTATGTGATACAGTGATATCCGTAAAAAAATTCACAAGGAAGGTATCACTATGAATCCTACATCACATGAAAAAGAGGCTCCTGTTCTCTCCAGAGATGAAGCCATTGCAATTTTGGATACTCCGGACGAAGAACTTGAGTCACTGATCGACCGTGCCAGCAGTTTACGTTACAAATATAAAGGAAACCGCGTAAGCATCCACATCCTTACCAATGCCCGCAGCGGTAACTGTTCCCAGGATTGTGCATACTGTGCCCAGTCATGTCGTTCCACTGCCGATATTGATAAATACAAATGGGTAGATGAAGACAAATTATATCAGGACAATGATTTCGTAAATGATTATCATTTATCCAGACACTGTATCGGCCTGAGTGGTATGAAATTTACAGATAAAGAGATCGAGGAGCTGGCCCGCAGGATCCGCAAAATGAAAGAACAGGGAACTCATCTCTGCTGCTCCATAGGCTTTCTCACAGAGCACCAGGCAAAAGTGCTCAAAGAAGCCGGTCTTGACCGGATCAACCATAACCTGAACAGCAGCCGTTCCTTTTATCATAATATCTGCAGTACACATACCTTTGACCAGCGTGTCCAGAATATCCATATGCTTCAGGGACTTGGTTTCGAAATCTGCAGCGGCGGTATCATTGGCATGGGTGAAAGCAAGGAAGACGTTGTTGACATGCTTCTGGAATTACGTGAGATCCAGCCGGAAGCACTGCCGATCAACTTTCTTCTTCCGATCAAGGGAACTCCTCTCGGAAATGCAGATATTTCCCAGCTGACAACAGAATACTGCATGAAAGTCCTCTGCCTGGCAAGACTTCTTGTACCTGAAGCAGATATCCGATGTGCTGCCGGAAGAGAAGTTTATTTCAAGGGCGAAGAAAAAAAACTGCTCAGTGTTGTAGACTCTATTTTCGCTTCCGGTTATCTTACAGAAGGTGGCCAGGGAATCGAAGACACTCTCAAAGCCATTACGGATGCAGGATTCACCTATGAGATCGAATCTGCGTAAGCATCCTTATTGACATATGACCTGTCATACACACTTACAGCATTTCATTGCTTACCCGAACCAGTAAATATATTACCTTTTTCAAAGGAGGCTCTTTTAATATGAACCAGACAAATACTGTCTCTGCACCACACACAAAAACCTACGAGATCACCATGACCGCTCTTATGGCAGCTGTCACCTGTATTCTTGCGCCGCTGTCCATTCCGATCGGTCCGGTTCCGATCTCATTTACCAATCTTGCCATCTATCTGTCCCTGTATCTTCTCGGATGGAAAAAAGGAACCATCAGCTATCTGATCTATCTTCTGCTTGGCCTTGTAGGTCTTCCGGTATTTTCCGGATTTACCGGCGGCCCTGCAAAGCTGGCCGGTCCTACAGGCGGATACATCATCGGCTTTATCGTCATGGCTGTTATTGCCGGACTGGTAATTGACAACTGCCATAAGCCTCTGATCCAGCTCGTTGGTATGATCGCAGGAACAATTGTATGCTATCTTTTCGGAACTATATGGTTCTGCATCGTTGCAGATTCCACTTTCAAAGCAGCTCTTGGAATCTGTGTAATTCCGTTTATCCCGGCAGATCTCATAAAAATGATCATCGCCATGATCATCGGACCAATGATAAAGAAAAGAATCCGATAAGCAGAAACTTTGATACGCGATAAAGAGGCAGCGGGAAATTTCCAACATTTCCTGCTGCCTCTTTATCGCATTTCATTTTTCTTATCTGAGTTTTTTCTTCAGCTCCTGGATCAGTTCAAAATAATCTCTGTGCTTCATCTCCGGGAAAGCCTTAATGATTCTTCCCTGACCGAATACGGTATGGTTTGTGATAGAGTTTGACAGCTCATCAAATTGTGCCTGAAGCTCCGCTTTCTTCATCCGAAGCATTTCGGCAGATTTTTCTCTCTGAGCCACAGTCGCATCTCTGAGCTCTGCCTTAGCAAGAGCAACCTGAACCTTTCCCTCTCCCACCTTCTGTGCTGTATCAATGGTAGTTGTTGCCAGAGTATCACTGAGCTTATCACTCACGATCCGCAGATCCGCACGTACCTTATCCAGTCGGGTAAGCTTCTTGTTCAGTCCGCGGATCACCGCTACTGTTACAATAAGATCTGCCAGATACACCGCATACAGAATTGCCATAACAACCCATTCCAGTGTGGAAGGTGTATGAGAAGCCTGACGCTCCACATACTTCTGAAAAACCTTTACGACCATCACAATGGCAAGTCCCCATATCAGGGAAAACTCAAGACAGATATAGCCGTGAAAATTCAGCGGCTTATTGGAATAATCCCACCATCTTGCATGAAAGCATACATCCAGAAGCCATCCGGCAACCAGCTCTACCGCAGTTGCAAGAACAATCCCAAACAGAAAGATCATTCCCTCACTCATCTGATGTCCGCCGCTCTGAAGCGTATTAAGCAACGCAAACACAGAAAGTACACCAAATCCGTACACCGGGCATACCGGACCGTTGAGAAATCCCCGGTTTATAACCTTTCCTAATGTTACTGCATGGAAGATAACTTCAACGACCCATCCTCCAAAAGAATAAAACAAAAAATACAGACATATCTGAAAATACGTCATCCCGCAAATCATCCTGTACTCCTCCTTTACAGCTGTCAAGATCCCGGCTGCTATTCCAAGGTCAGTACTATCGCTTTTGCCGGGGTGATTCTGATTATATCATATCCCCCCGACATTTACATCCTTTTATCCTGTTATTCTTCCGGAGCACTTCTTTTTTCTGCACGGGTAAAATACAGAAAGAATCCGATGTTCAGAATAATTCCCACTGTGGTAGATACCGGTGCTGCAAGACCGATCTTTGTCAGGCTGGCATCCGGCTGGATACTCATAAAGTACGCCATTGGAAGTCGTACCAGAAGTGTCTGGATCAGGCCCTGGACCATAACCCATATGGTCTGGTTGTTCCCGTTGAAATAGCCTATCATACTGAACAGAACAGCCGTTACCAGTGTCTCCGGAGCAAACCCCTTCAGATAATCAAAGCCCTTTTGGATAACGCCGGCATCTGTTGAAAAGAATCCTGCCAGCACATCACCCTTCAGCAGGATCAGGATAAATACCAGGCATCCCACAAACAGGCCAACTCCAATTCCCGTAAGCATGGATTTTCTCGCACGTTTCGGCTTTCCTGCTCCTACGTTCTGTGAAACAAAGGAAGCCATGGACTGCATCAGAGAGCTTGGAACCAGCATGGCAAAGTTTACGATCTTACATGCAACTCCGTAACCGGAGGATGCTTCCAGACCCAGGCGGTTGACAAATGCACACAAGGCCAGGAATGAAATCTGTGTCAGAAATTCCTGAAGTGCCAGCGGCAGTCCGATCTTAAGAAAACGTCTGCACTGAGGATTCAGCCGGAAATCTTTTTTTGTAATGGTAAACGGAAGCTCCTTCTTTATCAGCAGAACTACTGCAAATACAACACTTAAGGCCTGAGCAGAAACCGTAGCAATAGCTGCCCCTGCTGCATCCATATGTAAGCCGGCTACCAGTACCAGGTCTCCGATCACATTTACAATACATGCCACCAGCACAAACAGCAGCGGAGATTTACTGTCACCAAGGCCACGGAAGATGGCAGACAGCAGGTTATACGCAACAATAAAGAAAATTCCGCTTCCACAGATCCGTACATAAGATGCAGTCAGCGCTACCGCTTCTTCTGGTGCCTGCATCAGCACGGAGATCGGATGTGCAAAGCCTACCATAACAATAAACAGCACGACAGATATCATGGTAAAGACGATCGCAGCCCCACCGATAACGGAGCCGATCTGCTCCGGTCTTTTTTCTCCAAGATAACGTGCGATCAGAACTGTGATACCCATAGCAAACTGGATCACTACAAAGGTAACCAGATTCAGTACCTGACTTCCGGTGGAAACCGCTGACAGTCCGGATGTGGAACCGAATCTTCCAACTACAAGAAGATCGACCGCGCCATAGGCTGCCTGCAGGATCAGCGCACCGAGTACCGGCATCATAAATGCAACCAGCTTCTTCAGGATATTTCCCTGGGTAAAATCTGTCTTATCATTTGTCATAATGTTCCCTCCTGTCACACATAATCTGATAAAATTTCCCGATGGTCCGGATCATGCTGTCTGCTTCTTCTTCGGAAATCTCTGAAAGATAGGGTGCCAAACTGCTGAAATAATCCTGATCATACTTTCTGGAAAGATTCTCTCCTTTTTCTGTTATAGAGATGTAAGTAACGCGACCGTCATCCGGAGACATGAGCTTCTGAAGATATCCCTTTGCCTCCATTTCTTTCACTGTTCTGGTGACACCGGGACGGGGCAGGTTCATGGCATCACTGAGATCGGAAATCCTGACATCTTTTTTTTCCTTCTGCAGAGAGTGGATTGCATCCAGATACTGAATGTAGGATGGCATTACTCCCTGTGGCAGTGGCGGAAGCATATCCCGGATCCGCTTCGCCTGATAAAACGCATCAAACATCCGCTTGATCTTTTCATTTGTCATAAAAAAACTCCTTATATAATTATCTTCATTAATTACCGTTGATAATTATATAAGAATTTCTGATTTTGTCAAGCCTTTTGACTTTAGCTCCAGCAAAGCTGCTGTATGATACCCGTCGTACCCTTCTCTTAAACTTTCACGCGTAATGTTTCGCAATTACCTAACTATAAAAAGTACCGGACAGATCAAAATATCTCTGTCCGATACTTTTTATGGAATCTTTACAGAATTTCCCCGTTTGATGCAATTACTTTCTTATACCAGTAGAAAGATTTCTTCGGTGTCCGTTTTAAGGTACCGTTTCCCTCATCATCTTTATCTACATAAATAAATCCATAGCGTTTTTTCATTTCACCTGTAGATGCGCTTACCAGGTCAATACAGCCCCAGGATGTGTATCCCAGCAGTTCTACACCATCTTCTTCCACCGCTGCCTTCATAGCCTTGATATGTTCTCTCAAATACTCAATCCGGTAATCATCTTCCACATATCCGTTTTCATCCGGTTCATCTGACGATCCCAGACCATTTTCCACAATAAACAGTGGTTTCTGGTATCTGTCATATAATGCGTTTAATGTACATCGAAGTCCCAGCGGATCGATCTGCCATCCCCATTCGCTTGCTTTAAGATAAGGATTTTTTACTGTGGCAAAAACATTTCCATCTGTTTTCTCAATGGTATTATCTGCACTTGTGCATCTGGATGAATAATAAGAAAACGAAATGAAATCAACCGTATTTTCTCTCAAAACATTCCGGTCTTTCTCTGTAATATCCAGTTCAATCTTTTCTCTCTCAAAAAATTTCTTCGCATATGCCGGATATTCGCCTCTTGCCTGGACATCGATAAAGAAATAGTTCTCTCTGTCTTTCTGCATGGACTTCCACACATCTTCCGGGCTGCAAGTATAAGGATAAGTCATTCCTGCTGCCAGCATACATCCGATCTTGTTCTCCGGATCGATCTCATGTGCGATCCGTGTCGCCTCCGCAGAAGCAATCAGTTCATGATGGGCCGCCAGATATTTGGAAAGTGTCTCATTTTCTCCCTCTTCAAAAACAAGCCCGGCTCCCATAAACGGCAGATGAAGAATCATATTGATCTCGTTAAAAGTCAGCCAGTATTTTACCAGACCTTTATATCTTGTAAAAAGCACGGTCACAAGCTTCTTATAAAAATCAATCATCTTTCTGTTTTTCCAACCGCCATACTTTTTGATCAGATAGATCGGACAGTCAAAATGTGTAATCGTAACCAGCGGCTCAATTCCATATTTATGACATTCTTTAAAAAGATCTTCATAAAACTTCAGTCCTTCTTCATTGGGTTCTTCCTCATCACCATTTGGAAAAATCCTGGTCCAGGCAATAGAAAGCCTGTATGTCTTAAATCCCATTTCACCAAACATGGCAATATCTTCTCTGAAATGATGATACATATCTATGGATTCCATTGCCGGATAGTAATGTTCACTGTCCGGCTCCAGCATTTTAAGTTTTCCCAGGCACACAGGAAAACGATCTTTTCCAGCCGGGCATACATCTACATTTGCAAGGCCTCTCCCGCCTTCCCGGTAAGCTCCCTCACACTGATTGGCAGCGGTAGCACCGCCCCATAAAAAATTCTCCGGAAAACTCATATTTCCACCTCATATTATTTCTGTATTTTCTTCATAACAACAGGACCTTCAATACCAAATGGCTCGATCATCAGATAATGGCTGATTGGATCTCTCAGTGCAGTTCCAAGACAGTTTGTTACCTCGATCGTAATCTGATTTTCTCCTTTTTTCAAAAGCCCTGTCAGGTCAAAACGATATGGTCTGCATAACCGGAGTCCTGCTGAGATTCCATTCACTTTCACTTCAGCAGTCTCAAACACTTCCCCCAGATCCAGCACTGCAGAAATTTCATATTCCAGCTTAAGTTCACTGGAAAACTGTAAAGTTCCGGCTTTTTTCTCCCAGCCTGCGATCTCCTGAACACAACAAAGCTCCTCCACTGGCACTTTTTCTGTAAACTTCGGCCAGGAAAAACTGTCTGCAAACTGAACATTCCATTTTTCAGGAAGAGCTATCTTCTCCTGATCTGCTGCCATATCTGCACCCTTGAAATAAACGGCTTCTGCCGGGAGATTTTCTTCACTCTCCAAAAGAACCACAGACTCATACGGTTCCAATGATAAGAAAAATTTTCCACTGGCAGGATCTGTACTGACTTCATATGTTTTTCCCGAAAAAGCATCATATCTGTATACATGCTCTGCATGTGGCAATGAAATTTCTGTACGTATGGTCTTCCCGATATTTTCATTAAAAATCATATAATATCTCTGGCCATCCCGCTCATATTCTCCAACTGCAAGATCTGGCTGAACCTGGGCAAAAAATACTTTTCTGTACTCAGCCAGAGTCTCGCCCAGCTGCTCCAGAGCAATCACACTGGCATGTGTTTGCACATATTCAAACGCTTCCTGATTTTTCGAAAAGCCCAGCATGACATCCGGAAGTGCATCCAGAAAATAAATCTGAACCTGATGCTCTACCATTTTTTTCAGCATCGGAACAATATCGGAAGGAATCCCTTCTCCATAAGGAATTACAAGATTTTTCATCCTGCATCCGTTGATTTCAAAGAAACCATCTCCAATCTCCGCCTGCATGATCCAGTCTCTTGTCACAATATCATAAGGAATCTGATGCTCTGTCAGCTCCCGGCACGGCTTTTCAAGAGGCATGCAATTTCCTCCCCATTCCAATTCTGCCGGATAAAGCAGTCCTGTTTCTGAAGGATATTTTCCATCCCGGAAGATCTGACAGATACGATTTACATAATCGCTGAACACCTTAAAATAACGGAACTGCGGATTATGTCCATGTGCATAAAAATGCGGCGGGCAGTCAAAATCCGGAAATTTTTTCGGATCAAATGCATGAGGAACCAGATAATTGATTCCACGTACCAGAAGATGATCTGCGATCCATTTCATCATTTTTAAGCCCTCATTCCATCCATACGCACCGAATGCTTCACACATGGCTCTTCCTTTTTTTGCCGGATCCAGGTGGGCAGAGGATGCGGCAAGTTTGGCAAGAGCATAATGGTAAAATTCTCCATTACTTCCTCCTGTGTTAAATGCATCATGGTGATAATTCATTCCCGGAACAATCTGACCTCCAATCACATCGATTCCCGCAAAATCCATGCCCTGCTGTCCCCGGTAATAATGACCGGTTCCATATCCCAGCCGGGCATGTGCTCCGTTATCTTCAATGGTATGACCCAGATACCACACATGGTGAGCTCTGCACCAGTCTCCAAGAACCTGGGTAAAATTCTCATTGTAAAGTCTTGTGACAATATCCATATACTGGAAACGAATATCTTTTTCCAGACCTTCTGCATCTGCCCAGAGAAGCGGCAGATATTTTTCTTCAAAGCCAAGTTCTTTTTCCAGTCCATCCCGCCATGGAAGTACCATGTCAGTTCCCATACGGCCTTCTGTTCCCTTGATATTTCCAAAACGTGGCTCATCAGAGAAAAAGCCCTGAATGGTTTTTCCAAATTCTTCTTTATAATGTGCATAATGCGGCTCATATACTTCCCTGATCAGCACTTCTGTCGCCTCACGCACCAGCGGGTTCAGGTAATCCTGCGTTGCCTGCTCCCCGCCTTTTTTTGTAAGGTATACAACAAAAATACTCCACGCACCTTCCGGCACATCCAAAGTCAGAAGACGGCTCTCCCGATTCATCTGTTCTGTAATGTCACATATGCTTTCTGCAATCACCGGATCTCTTTTTTCTGTTCTCTGGCTGATGCGCTTCGCAAGCAGAACCTTCAGGATTTCCTGCTCCGGGTCCGGCTTATCCCATGGTCTTCCTTTCAGAAGTGAAAAATCGATTCTTGCCCTTCTTAAAGGGCCCTGGACATCGTAACGACGCATATCCAGATACTTTTTCAGATACTGTGGATAATCGGATTTAATACGTCCGTTTGCATATCCAGTAGGAAAATGAGAATCATCCAGTATCCACAGCTTCATATCAAGTTTCTTGGCTTTATCAAGGATAAAATCCATATCTTTCCACCAGCCGTCGCCTACAAAATCCGGATGGGGACGCGCTTCCACGCATACCCCTTTCATTCCACATCCGGAAATTTTTTCCATATATTCCTTAAGAACATCATGGTCTTCCCCATGCTGCCAGAAAAACGGATAAAGATAATTTTCCATGTCAAGCCTCCATCATTATTTCTCTATTATTATCACAGTATCCTTTTGTTTTACGTTTTCTGCAACTGTTTTTACAGAACTGTAATCATCGCTGTTTGTGACAAGAACTGCCGTTGTATCGCTGTAGCCAGCTTTTCTGATCTTGTCTCTGTCAAATTTCAGAAGTTTTTCCCCAGTTTTTACTTTCTGTCCTTCTGTGACAAAAACCTGGAATCCGTCACCTTGCATCTTGACCGTATCCACACCCACATGGATCAGAAGTTCCACACCATCAGAAGATGTCAATCCTACTGCATGTCCGGTGTCTACCACAGATGTGATCTCACCGTCAAAAGGAGCCACAATAATTTCTTCTTCCGGTTTGATTCCGACGCCTTCTCCCATGATTCCGGAGGCAAAAGTTTCGTCCGGGATATCTTCTCTACAGATCACTTTTCCGCTTACAGGAGCACAGATTATGGTTTCTTTATTATCTGATATCATTTTGTTTTCTTCCAGAACATGATTATTCATATCGGTATCCATTTGTTCTGCCACCTGCTCAGCTTCTTCCACACCAGAATCTGCCATGATAAATGCCAGAACTGCTGAAACCGCAAATGAGATCAGTGCACAGATGATAAATCCATAGAAACTGATATCCAGTCCTTCCGGATTGATCATTGCAGGAATTCGAAACAGACCGTCACCAGCCATGGTATACATTTTTCCGCCAAGTGCTCCAAGGATTCCGCCGCTGATTCCACCGCCGATCCATGCACAGACAAACAGTTTGAAATTCGGCAGTGCGATGGAATAGATTGCCGGTTCTGTTACTCCGCAAAGTGCAGATGCAAGACTTCCAAATCCGATTCCACGTTTTTCAGGGTCTTTGTTTTTCAGTGCATATCCTAAAGTCACACCAGCAAGTGCCCATACAGTCAGGCCTAATACTGCATTTACCGGATCATATCCCTGTGAAAAAAGATTGTTCATCAGAATCGGAATAAATGCCGCATGAAGTCCAAGCAGAACAACCAGCTGCCAGAATGCGCCCAGAAGTGCTCCGCCAATCAGTGGGCTCATTCCGAAGATTCCAAACACTCCTTTGGACAGCCAGGAAGACACAGTATTCATAACCGGTCCGATGACGATCCAGCTTAACGGAACTGTGACTGCCAGCACAAAGGTCGGCACCAGCATAAGCTGAAGCATGGACGGAATAAATTTCTTTGCCAGTTTTTCAAGTTTGGATGCCACAAAACCAGCCAGTACAATAGGCAGGAATGTATTTGTATAAGATGCTGCCGCAACCGGAATCTTAAGGAATGTAATTCCACCTTCTGCTGATACTGCTGAAACAAGGTCAGGATACAGGAATGCTGCTCCTATGACAGCTGTTACATATGGATTGCAGTCGAATACTTTTCCACAGGTAAATCCCACGATTACCGGCATGAAATACAGGATTGCATCGCCTGCTGCATAAAGAACGAGATACGTTCCGTCTGTTTTTGTCAGGATTCCTGCTGTTACCAGGATTACCAGGATTCCTTTGATGATTCCACCTGCGATCATCGGTCCAAGCATTGGCATGATGCAGCCGGAAATTGTTTTAAAGAATCGGTTCCAGAGACTGTCTTTTTTGATCAGTTTCATATCCTCTTTATTGATGCTTCCTTCTCCTGAAATCTGTGCTTCGCGTCTCACATCTTTGACTACTTCGCTGACATGTGTACCGATGATAACCTGGTACTGTCCTCCCTGATTCATCACACCTTTGACACCTTTTATCCCGGCTACCTTATCTTTATCCGGAATACTATCGTCCTTCAGCACAAAGCGCAGTCTCGTCATACAGTTGGTCACGTTGACAATGTTTTCTTTTCCACCTACAGCTGCAACTACTTCTTTTGCCAACTGGGTATAATCTGCTTTTGCCATTTTCTTCCCTCTCTTTATATTTGATACCGTTATTATATCTTTCAGATCCAGCGAAAAAAATAACGTATTCCTCATAATTCATTGACCAAATCCACACAATTTGATACAGTAATTATATCTTTATCATCCCATGTATATCGACAGGAGGTACGCCACTATGAATATCCATTCTCTCCATCATTATCTTACAAATTTATCGGAAAGTGAAGAACATTATCGTTCCGGTCATCCCTTTTCTGTCTGGAACCAGCTCCCAAAAGTACAGATTCATGGCCGGGAAATGTACCGGATGTTCCCTGACAATCTTATTTTTTCATCCATGCACGGAGAAAATCCTGTTTCCGGTCAGAATTTTGATATTCCTGTAGGTCTGCAGGATATCTCAATCAAACGAAATTCCAGATTCAATCCGGTTCCGGAGCATGTCCATTCCCATATCGAAATCAATTATGTTTATTCCGGTACCTGTCCTCAGTACATAGACGGAAAACCTGTCCTTCTGAAAAAAGATCAGGTACTTCTGATTGATACCGACTGCCCTCATTCTATTGACGCTCTGGGCGAAAATGATATCATGATCAGTATGCTGATCCGAAAAGAATTTCTCCGTGACCGTATGTTTTCCCAGTTTTCCAAAGACAGTGTACTCTCCCGTTTTTTTGTCAACGCGCTGACAGAGCAGACAGACCATGACCACTATCTTCTTTTTCATTCAGAAAAAGACCGAAGGATCCCTTTGTTTTTCTCAGAGCTTTTCTGTGAATTTCTGGATCCCTCGGTCAATTCCGGAGATATTATTTTTCATTTATTTTATCTGATCATTGCTGAACTGATCAATGTATACGAGAATGATCTGGCAAAAGAACAGGAATTTTCAACGGTTATGCCTGTTGTTCCCCTGATTCGCTACATTGAAAATAATTTTCGTACCTGCACCCAGGAAAAAGTTGCTGAATTTTTTCACATCAGCCCCAACTATGTTTCCACTCTTCTTAAGAAGAACACAGGCTATACTTACATCCAGCTGATCCAGGCACAGAAACTGAAATCTGCAGCAACACTTTTAAAAACTACTTCCATGCCTGTAACTGCAATAGCTAATCAGGCTGGCTACGAAAACATTAGTTTTTTTTACAAAAAATTCCAGGAGCGGTATCATTGTTCTCCTAATGAATACCGGTTAAGAACTCCTGTGCTTTAGCCTTACGCCTCCTTTCCCATTTTTTGCAAGCAAAAATCCGCTGCTCTTTTTCCTGCATCTTTGCAGGCAGAACAGCGGATCTTCAGATATCAGGTGGATACATTGGTAATCCGCATTTATTTCACTTAAGCTTCCAGAACTTCTTTCAAAGAGTCTTCAAAGATCTCAAGTCCTTTCTCCATCTGCTCATCAGTCATGGTAAGCGGTGCAAGGAAACGTACCACATTGCCTGCTGTTCCGCAGTTCTCAAGAAGGAGACCTTTCTGGATCGCATTCTGGATCAGCTTGGCAGTAAGTTCTGTTGCTGGCTCTTTTGTTTCTTTGTCTTTTACAAGCTCGATACCGATCATTGCGCCAAGGCCTCGTACATCACCGATCACCGGATATTTCTCCTGAAGCTCTTTGTAGCGTTTCATGACGGTCTCACCGATATGTCTTGCCTTTCCTGCATAATCATCACGTTTCATCACATCCATGACAGCCAGTGCTGCTGCACAGGATACTGGGTTTCCGCAGAAAGTTCCTCCGATGGTTCCTGCTGGTGCCGCATCCATGATTTCGGCTCTTGCTGTGATCGCGGAGATCGGAAGTCCTGCGCCAAGGGATTTCGCAGTTGTGATGATATCCGGTGCTGCGTCTGCTTCTGCCCAGTACTCGGATGCATAATATTTACCTGTTCTGCAGTTACCACACTGAACCTCATCTGCAATCATCAGGATTCCGTTGTCATCGCAGATCTTGCGGACTGCTTTTACCCACTCGATGGGTGCCGGGATAAATCCACCTTCGCCCTGGAACGGCTCAACGATCATGCAGGCAATCTCACTTGCAGGTGCGCCCTCGTCAAAGATTCTCTGAAGCTCATCAATGTAATACTGAATTGCCTCTTCCTCTGTATATCCTTTTGGTGCACGGTATACATATGGATATGGTGCACGAAAGATTCCTGCCGGGAACGGTCCCATGCCTACTGCATAGGCTTTTTTTGCTGTCAGTGCCATGGTCAGGTTTGTTCTTCCGTGGAAAGCGCCTGTGAAGCAGATCACACCGCTTCTTTTTGTGAATGCTTTTGCGATCTTGATCGCGTTCTCATCGCACTCTGCACCGGAGTTTGCGAAGTATGTTTTTTTCACATCTCCTTTGCACGGCATGATCTCATTTAATCTTTCAGCCAGTGTTACATAGCCATCATGTACATATACGTTGAAAATGGTATGGAAATATTTTTCCGCCTGTTTTTTTACTGCTTCAATAACTTCCGGATGAGAATATCCAATATTCAGGACTCCCACACCGCCGACCCAGTCAAGGAATTTATTTCCGTCCATATCTTCAAACATGGCTCCTGCTCCCTGCTTGATACAGATCGGATATGTTTTTCCGCAAAGTGCTTTCGGGATTGCCCCGTCTCTTCTGTCAAGAAGTTCTTTTGATTTCGGTCCTGGAACCTGTGCAGTTACGATCTCCGGTAATGCGGTTGCTAATTCTGCTGCTGTCATAATACTTTTCCTCCTTTATCTGGTCACGGTTTTTCTGCCTGCCGGACTCCTCTCGGAGTTCTCTTCGGAAGCAAAAAAACAGACGCCGGATGTATTATCATCCGACGCCTTTGTCGTTTATCTGCTATGTTGTTTTGTTTTTTGATTTAGGTAGATTATAGCATTTTCCGGTATGAAATCAATAGGCCTTGTGTTGCATGTTTTTTGTGCACGGTGCACAATTTAAAATTCCAACTTCTCTGTTGCTGCCTCTGCCTGTTATTCCCGATTTCTGTATCGGCTGATCAGAAATGCCATCTTCATTTCCAGACAGGTATCCAGATTTTCAAGATCGCAGCTTAGGATCTCCCTGATTTTTTTCAGCCGGTAATTAAGGGTATTACGGTGAAGAAACATCGCCTCTGCCGTCTTTTTGGCATTGCAACTGCAATTCAGATAATTCTCCAGAGTTTCGTGTAAGTTTCCATCATTCAATTCATCTACCTGCAACAACTTTCCAATCTTTTCATTCACATAAGCATCCAAGATTCTGGAATCATCCACGTGCGAGATCAGTGTATAAATCCCCTGATCCCTGTAAAAAAATATCTGCCCTTTCAAGCCGGAAACTTCTGCCGCCCGAAGTGCCGCAGAAGCTTCATTTCTGCTATTTTTCACTTCATCCAGATATGCCCTGCTGTTTCCTACACCGATCATAAGATTGATCCTATATTCCCGCTGTGTCCGGTCCACGATCCTGACAAAAATCTCTTTTATATGGCTTTCCTCTGCATCTTTGTCCGGGATCAGCGCAAGGATGGAACCTGCCTGTGGAAGAATCAGAATATCCTGCTTTATGTATCTGGAAAATTCCGCACGGATCATACTCTTTACATTCCGCCCAGCTGCCAGAGAATCATCGTTTTCCCATCCGCTTTCTCCATTTTCCGAAGCAAAGGCAAACTCCGCCACAAAAAAACTTCCTTCCAGATCAATGTTCAGATATCTGGCCTGCGCCATTACCCGCTCCCTGCTTAAATGTTCTGCATCCAAAATGGACGAAAACAGCTGCTCTGCGGCATTTCTGTCATTCTCTTCCAGCACGAGTTTCCGGCAGATGATCTGAGAGAGGTCGATCAGCGGATACTTTTCCGGCAACTCAAACAATGGAAGATTTTTTTCCTCACAATACTCTATCAATTCTTCGGAAATCTGTCCTTCATTGATGCCCAATGCTGTAATTCTGTATTCATACATCTGATGGATCAATGCCATCAGTTTCTTGCTGTCATCTGTGACACTTGGGTTTGTCAGAACTACAAATTCGTCTCCGTGGATGTAATTTTCGATCTTATATTCGCTTTTTACACATTGCAGACAGTCCGCAAAATAAATCCACCGGACAGACTTCTGCAAACCGTTTTCTCCTGCTTTCAGCTTCAGAACCTCTGTAAGTTCCGGGATCTGCATCATATCTTTACAATTCATAAACCTCTATTCCTCCCACTGGTAATGTTTCATATCCACACATCCATTGGTTTTAAATTCTATGCCTTCATCTTCCAGCAGCATTCTCTGCTCTCTCCAGCCTGGTGCTGTCCGCCCAGCATGGTTCACAACTCTGTGGCAGGGATACTTCCCATAAAATTCTGCCATACCTAAGACTTTTCCTACAAGACGTGAATTTTTATCCCGGCCGATCAGACGTGCGATCTGTCCATAGGAAGCCACTTTTCCCTCTGGTATCTCTTCCACCACGGACAGTATCTCGTAGATAAGATCTTCATCCAGTATTTTTCCCATTGTTGTTCCTCCGAAATCCTGCTGGCAATTTTCACAGCATACTTTCATAAATAAAATATCTGTCTTTTCTTGGATGTCTGCACCAAACTGTCCTCGCAGCCGGAGTTTTACAGTGCGGTTCCTTTCTTAGGAACAAATAAACGACTCATATCTGTACGCTCCAGCTTAAGAAGTGAAATTTTTTTGTCAATTCCTCCGGCGTATCCTGTCAGGCTTCCATTTGTTCCTACGACTCGATGGCAGGGAATGATAATGGAAATTTCATTATGTCCAACCGCACCGCCTACTGCCTGGGCCGACATCTGGGAAGTATTTTTCATCACTGCAATTCTGCGCGCAATTTCTCCATATGTGATTGTCTGTCCGTAAGGGATCTGTAATAAAATCTTCCACACTTCCTGTCTGAATACTGAGCCGATGGGATGAAGTGGCGGAGTAAATTTCGGTTCTTCACCGGAGAAATATACGTCCAGCCATTTTTTTGCTTCTGTAAGAATTTTCGTTTCCTGTGGAACATAATCTTCCGGAAGTGTATTTGCAAAATATTTCTGTCCTTCAAACCACAAACCGGTAAGTCCGATTTCATCTGCGGCAAGTAAAATATCTCCGATTAGCGATTTATATTTGCATGTGTATACCATATTTTCCCCCACTTTCATTTATCTCTACAATTTTTTCTAATTAAATTTCTGTATTATCTTAAAAAAACACTTTTCGCTTATACATATAGAATTTTCTTACCTGACCTGCCTTTTTCCAATATCAGCTCCTGCAGTTTTTCATCCAATTCCCGTTTTTTATCTTCAGATAACTGTACCCAGTCATCGGTAAGTCTGGCCATTTCCCGGATTACATCTTCATAGCCGTTAAGCCCCGCTACTGACATTCCACGGAAGCATAGAATGATTTCAGATCAATAGCTATATAGATATGTTCTTCTTTTTTATCCATGGACACACCTCCGGAAATTTTTTCTTTTCTTATTATATCAGAAAATGTGTTCGATTATAGATTTTTTTCTCTTTTTATGCAAAAAAACTCCTCCGGTTTTACTGCCGGAGGAGTTTTTTCCATTTTATACGTTTTTCTTTCGATTTCGCTGTATCACACTGCTTTTAAAAGCTTTATACATTGCTGGTGACAATTCTGGTGCATCTTCATCTGGTACAATTGGTGATTTTTTTGCATTCATAACTTCCTGTATTTGCTCTTTTGTCGGCTTCTGCCCTTTATTAATAGTAAATGTTTTGATCATAATAGAGCCTCCTCTCTGATTCCGTTGCCAACCTAGCTGAGATCAAGCGAATGTTTTCTTTTCTTTCGGTAAACACCACAAATAAAACTTCACCAACACATCCTATAGCAATATATCTGTCTTCTTCTGTACTGTGCTCAAAATCATACATTTCTATGTAGTTCTTATCTTGAAATACATATGCTGCAGTTTCGAATGATATCTTATGTTTTTTCTGATTGATCAGATTCTTTCCCTGATCCCACTCAAATTTCAATTAATCACTCTCCTGCTTTTTTCTAAGTATATCATACATGGAATTTTCAGACTAGTAAAATAATTATAAACAATATTATAATAGTATAAGAAAAAGCGGCAGAACCTCTATTTCTGCAGGCTCTACCGCTTTCTATCTGAATTCCCCTCAAAAAATCTTTATATTAGAACAGTCCTGTGATCTTACCGCTCTCGTCTACGTCGATCTTGGTTGCTGCCGGTACTTTCGGAAGTCCTGGCATGGTCATGATCTCACCTGTCAGTGCAACAATAAATCCTGCACCTGCGGAAATCTTAAGATTTCTTACTGTTACCTCGAAATCTGTCGGAGCACCAAGCTTTGTCTGGTCGTCTGTTAAGCTGTACTGGGTCTTAGCTACACAGATCGGGCAGTTGCCAAATCCAAGTGCCTCCAGCTGTTTCGCCTGCTTCTGGGCATTTGCTGTAAGAACCACTTTCTTTCCACCGTAAACCTTCTGTACAATCTGGTTCAGCTTATCCTCGATGGAGCCTTCCAGTTTATAAGCATATGTGAAGTCATTCGGCTCTTCAACAAGACGGATTACTTCCTCAGCGAGCTTGATTCCGCCTTCGCCACCTTTTGCCCATACCTCGGAAAGTGCTACGTTTACGCCAAGCTCCTTGCATTTTGCTTCCACAAAATCAAGCTCTGCCTTGGTATCGGTCGGGAATGCGTTAATAGCTACCACACATGGAAGCTTGTATACATTTTTGATATTGCTTACATGCTTCAGAAGGTTCGGGATACCCTTTTCAAGCGCCTCAAGGTTCTCATTGTTAAGATCCGCTTTTGCAACGCCACCGTTGTATTTCAGGGCACGTACGGTTGCTACGATAACAACTGCACTTGGTGTAAGACCTGCCATACGGCACTTGATATCCAGAAATTTCTCTGCTCCAAGGTCTGCACCGAAGCCGGCCTCTGTGATCGCATAATCAGCAAGCTTCATAGCCATCTTTGTAGCTGTTACGGAGTTACATCCGTGAGCGATGTTTGCGAATGGTCCGCCATGAACGATCGCCGGAACATGCTCCAGTGTCTGTACAAGGTTCGGTTTCAGAGCGTCCTTCAGAAGTGCTGTCATAGCACCCTCTGCGTGAAGGTCTCCTGCTGTTACCGGTTTCTGCTCAGCAACCTTGCCATAAGTGTATCCGATGATGATTCTGGAAAGTCTCTCTTTCAGATCTTTGATATCACTTGCCAGACAGAGAACTGCCATGATCTCAGATGCTACAGTGATGTCGTAACCGTCCTCACGCGGCATACCGTTTGTTCTTCCGCCAAGGCCGTCTACTACATTACGAAGCTGACGGTCGTTCATGTCAACGCATCGTCTCCAGGTGATCTTTCTCGGGTCGATGTTCAGTTCATTACCCTGGAAAATATGGTTGTCGATCATTGCTGCAAGAAGGTTGTTTGCCGCACCGATTGCATGGAAATCACCGGTAAAATGAAGGTTGATATCCTCCATCGGAACTACCTGTGCATAGCCGCCGCCTGCCGCACCACCTTTGACACCGAATACCGGTCCCAGGGATGGCTCACGAAGAGCTACCATAACGTTCTTTCCAAGCTTCTGCATTCCATCTGCAAGACCTACGGTTGTCGTAGTTTTTCCCTCACCTGCTGGTGTCGGATTGATGGCTGTTACAAGGATCAGCTTTCCGTCTTTTTTGTCAGTTTCTTTCAGAAGATTATAGTCGATCTTTGCTTTATATTTACCGTACTGCTCCAGATACTTGTCATCAATACCTGCTTTCTCCGCGATCTTGGTAATTGGCTCCATTGTGCACTCCTGTGCAATTTCGATGTCACTTTTGAATCCCATAATGTTCTCCTTTCTCCGCAGCAACCGTCCGGATCTTTTTATCCCATAAAAAAGAGCAGTATCTGAATTTCTTCAAATACTGCCCAGACGGTCGACTCATCGAATCCCCGGCTCCCTCGTGGTTATCCCACAATTCCGTCAGTCACCGAAGACTTTATTAATTTGATGATTGAATACTAACATATTTATTAGTACTTGTCAAGAAATTATCAAATTATTTTTTTACTTTTAAAGTGAGATAAGTCTAATTTTCTGAATCATTTCCGTTTTACGTACTAGTACAGCGAAAATTAAGTTTCTGCTATATTGGCGCAGGATGATTTCTTCATCTGCACCATAAACATACATCTATACAGAGAAGTTTTCTTACCACACTTATGAAAGCAAATCTGCAAATCCTGTAGATACCAGGAATAATATCAGCATTACAACCGGCACTACATAACGGATCATAAAGCGATATAATCCTGCCCGTTTGAAGTGTTCCCCATTTCGTTCCACTTCTCCTATGATCCAGTCAGGGCCGATCACCCAGCCGATCAGAATACTTGTCAAAAGTGAGATAAACGGCATCAGAAAACTGTTGCTGATATAATCCATCACATCCAGCAGCTGTCCAACGGAACCATTTGGCAGTTTAAGTTCAAAATACAGTTTGTTATAACCAAGGCAGATCAGCACTGCTGTAACAAGAGAATAGATTCCGACAGCACCACACATTTTCTTACGGGGTTTGTGATAGAGTTCCATGCAGTTTGCAACCAGTGTCTCCATGACAGACACGCAGGAAGTCAGTGCCGCAAATCCCATCATCAGGAAAAATGCAATTGCCACCGGACGGCCAAATACTCCCATGGCATCAAAAACCTTTGGCAGTGAGATAAATATCAGACTTGGGCCGGAAGCCATTCCATCCTTTCCGAGAAATACAAAAACAGCCGGTATGATCATCATTCCTGCAAGAAATGCAACGCCGGTATCAAAGATCTCAATCTGATTTGTTGCTTTATTTAAATTAACTTCATTTTTCACATAAGAACCATAAGTGATCATGATTCCCATAGATACACTTAAGGAAAAGAATAACTGGCTCATCGCATCCAGAAGGATCTCCAGGAAACGTTTTACCGTCAGTCCATGAAAATCCGGTTTGAGATAAACAGCCAGCCCCTGCATACCGGTGCGGACAGTTCCATCCGTATCAGTATGGGACAGTGTCAATGAAAAAATCGCAATGATCACGATCAGAAGAATCAGCCCCGGCATAATGATCCTGGAAAACTTTTCGATTCCCTTTTCCACACCACGAAATACGATCCAGGCAGTCAGTGCCAGAAAGATCAGCATAAATACAACGGGTGCAATATCTGATGTAATAAATGATGTAAAGTATACATCTGAAGCCGCATCTTTCCCATCAGAAATAATATAAGTAAAAAAATATTTTACAATCCATCCACCGATAACAGAATAATAGGTCATGATCAATGCCGGAACCAGAAACGTTAAATGTCCTAAAAATTTCCACTTTGGATCAAGAGATTCAAAAGCCCTCAATGCATTTTTCTTTGTCTTTCTCCCAAGTGCTACATCCGTTGTCAACAGTACAAATCCAAAAGTCAGTACCAGTACCAGATAAACCAGCAGGAAAAGTCCTCCGCCATCTTTGGCACAGAGATATGGAAATCTCCAGATATTTCCAACTCCTACTGCACTTCCGGCTGCCGCCAGGACAAAGCCTATTGAGCCGGAAAAGCTACTTCCTTTTTCTTTCATTTCAATTTCCCCTCTTCAAGTATATATTTGATATAGGCTGAAACCTTCAGCCTAACAGCCATATCTTACCTTAAATAAAGATAAGTGCAAATGGCAGAAGTTTCTTTTTACGAAATTTTATTTCAAAAAAGTTTCTTACTACTTTACAAAATACCGGTTTTTCCGATATAATCGTATACAATAAAAATTAATAAGAAAAATAGATAGTATGAGGAAACAAAATGAGTAATTTTACCTGTTATGTAGGTGAACAAATAAGAAAATACCGAAAAGCCGGAAAAATGACTCTGCAGGATCTGGCAGATGCCATCCATAAAAGTCGAGCTACCGTATGCAAATATGAAAATGGAGATATCTCCGTTGATATCGAAACTTTATATGAGATCAGCCAGATTCTCCAGGTATCTATGTCCCAGCTTACCACTGGTCTTCCTGAAACAGCCAGTAAACCGTCCAATGCACCGGGAAAAGGACAAAAAAGCCCATTTTTTCAGGCACAGAGGCTATATTTTTACTTTTACGATGGACGCTATCAGCGTACGAAGGATGGCGTCATCGATATTTATGAAAAAAAAGGCGAATCCGGAAAATACGAAGCAACCTTAACGATCTGTTCTGTTTCTGCCAACGGAAGAAGCAGTGAGATTTTTTACACCGGAAAAGTTCTTTACAGTGATATGCTGATCCGTTTTTCCTTTGTAAATCAGTATAACCCACTGGAAGAAGATCTCCTGTACATTTTTAATCCTCTGGAGCTTCGAGATTTTACAACAGGACTTTTGTGTGGGATTTCCAGTGCGGATCTGATGCCCTGCGCATTCAAATGTGTGATCACTTTAAAACCACAGGAGCTTACCGAAGCGTTCCGCCACCAGCTACTTTTTACAAAAAAAGATCTGAAGCGCTGGGAACAGCTGAATATGTTACTGATAGATAATATGGAAAAGTAGTTTTCTGCAAAAAACGGTACACCTTATATTTTATAAGCTGTACCGTTTTCGTATTTTTATGTATCAGGGTTTGCCTGCAAACCCACACCGGATCGCCTGTGTCGGACATATCTTTTTACATCTTCCACATCGGATGCACTCTGCACTGTTGGGATTTTCCGTTGGATCGACCTCCATCTGGCAGATATTTCTGCATTTTCCGCAGTGAACACATTTTTCTTTATCTACTCTGTAACGAAAAACGGAAACTTTATTAAATACCGAATAAAAAGCTCCCAACGGGCAGATATACTTACAGAATGGCCGATATATCATAATTGATAAGATAATGGTGATCACCAGGATTGTATTTTTCCACATGTACAGCCAGCCTACTGCACTTCGCATGGATTTGTTCAGCAGCACCAGCGGGATACCTCCCTCCAGCGTTCCTGCCGGACAGATCAGCTTGCAGAAATATGGCGCTCCCTGCCCCATGATATCTACTACAAACATTGGAAGTATGATCACAAATACAAGAAAGATCACATATTTCAGTTTTCGCAGAAGCTTATCTCCCCGAAATGTCCGGATCTTCTTTGGAAAAGGAATCTTGTTCAACAGATCCTGGATCAGTCCAAAGGGGCAGAGAAATCCGCACACCAGTCTTCCAAGCAGCGCTCCGACAAAGATCAGAAATCCAGCTACATAATATGCCATCTTGAAGTTCCAGCTTCCGATCACAGCCTGAAGGGAACCAATGGGACAGGCCCCTCTTGCCCCGGGGCAGGAATAACAGTTCAGCCCCGGAACACAGACATTTTTCAATTTTCCGGTATAGATCTTTCCAGTCACAAAGCCTGATATGTGACTGTTTGTAAGGGCCGCCCACAATGCCTGGATCCCATGCCGCGGCCATTCATTTATTTTCATCTTCTTATTATCCAATGCCAATACACTCCATACAGATGTTGATCGCTTTTGTAAAAACTACAGACACCTCGCCCCTGCAGATTCCCAGTATCATCAGTAAAATTCCCAAAACCGCCAGAGCAGGTCCGATCCACCTGGATTCTGTTATTTTCCGAATCATTTTTTCACTCTCCGTAATGATCATCTTTTACTTTGAAACGTTTTTAAGCTCTTTTTCCACGATTTCCTTCCATTCGTCCAGTGTATGGCTTCCTGTATAGGTATCGCCTACAATGTTTCCATCTTTGTCAACAAAAAATGTTTCAGGAAATGCGGAAATCCCCTGCAGACGGCCGTTCATCATAGTAGTATCCGGTATCAGGAACGGATATTTTGCTTTTGTTTTTTCCTGAAAAATGCCTGCTTTTTTTACAGCCTCCTCGTCCTGATTTCCCTTTTCATCTGTAGTATCAAGCACCACGCCTGTTACTCCGACACCTTTATCTTTCATTTCTTTATAAAGCTCCTGAAGTTCCGGAATTTCTTTTACACATGGTGAACACCAGGTTGTAAAAACATTTACCAGCGTAAGGTCATAGTCACTGAATACTTTTTCTGTATATGTTTTTCCATCTATTCCTGTTGTTTCAAATTTTCCTACAGATTTTACATCCTCCGGGTTGACGCTGGTATCCTGTGGCTGGTCAAACACGGAAATATTCTGATACGGTGCCATTTCCGTAATGTCGGTTTTGATCTTTTCCAGCTCCTTTGTCAGCTTTTCATCTGCATCTTTGTTGGTGCTCAGATAATATTTGTATTTCCCGTCACTGCTGCTTCCAAGCTCTGTATGCTCTGTACAGCCAGTGATCTCATCCAGCTTTTTCTGTGAAGCTTCGTCATAAACGCCAATTGTACCAATTCTGTCCAGACCTGCCACCCAGTCGTCATATCCTGTTCCCATCTTCTGTATTTCGGCGTTTTTCTGTTCCTCTGTCATTTTGCTCCAGCTTACATAGGCATATGTCACTGCATTGGTCTGATTCTCAAAATCTTCCGTAGTAAGCATTGCAATGCTCTGGTCCTTGATCTGCTTTAACAGCTCCTTCGAAAGTGAAAGCTTCAGTCCCAGAAACGGATATTCATAAGAATCCTGTGCCTTGCAGGTTACATCGGAAGGCTTAAATGTACCTGCTACCAGATCTGATGAAACTGCCTCTCCATCCACCGCCATTGCCTCTCCGATATCTGCTGTTTCCGTGCTTTCTGCCGCTGTTACCGTCACACTTCCTAATGCAGATATTCCTAATACCGCTGCTGCCATAAGTGCTGTTATTTTCTGTGTTCTGAATTTCATTGTTTATATTCTCCCTTCTGATATCACCGGCCCATATCCGGAACCGACGTATATTTTATATGTAAATCTTGCTCTCTGTAGCCTTACTATATCATCCCCTGTATAAAATCTCTGTTAAGAAATAAAAAAATTTACAGGAATTTTATGCTATACATGATATGATAGATAACAAAGCAAAATCAACTATTTTTTAGGAGAATTTATTATGCATATATTGATAATCGAAGATGAAAAGCAGCTCTGCCAGTCTATTGCGGAGGGACTTCGCATGGATGGCTATGAAGCGGACACATGTTTTGACGGGGATGAAGGACTTGAATTATGTCTGGTGGAAAATTATGATCTCATCCTTCTTGATCTGAACCTTCCAGGCGTTGATGGTCTGGAAATCCTGCGCCAGTTTCGGGAATCCGATACTTCCACTCCCGTTTTGATCCTATCTGCCAGAGGACAGATCCAGGACAAGGTTGAAGGGCTTGATCTCGGTGCCAATGACTATCTCACAAAGCCTTTTCATTTTGAAGAGCTGGAGGCACGGATCCGAAGTCTGACACGAAGAAAATTCATCCAGCAGGATGTGTGTCTGCAATGCGGACGTATCAGCTTTGATACCCGTACAAGAAAGGCCAGTATCGATGGACTTCCCCTTTCTCTGACCCGAAAGGAAAGTTCTCTTCTGGAATATTTCCTTCTTCATCAGAACCGTATCATAAGCCCGGAAGAAATGATCGAGCATATCTGGGACGGAAGCGTCAACAGTCTCAGCAATTCCATTCGTGTCCACATTTCTTCTCTTCGAAAAAAGCTGCGCACTGCTCTCGGCTTTGATCCAATACAGAATAAGATCGGCCAGGGTTACATTTTAACGGAGGATATAAAATGAAAAAAATAACCGGAAAGCTATCTCTTCAATGGCGTCTGACACTGATCACCGCACTGCTTATGACAGTCACCTGCATTCTGATGTATTTTTTTATCAGCCAGTCTGCAGTTGCCGGAATGGAGGATCTGGGAGATTACATGATACGGATCGATAACACAGATTCTGCTCCCATCACCTTTAATATGAATCCCTCCGTCTTATTTCCGGAGCTTTCCGATCAGCTGCAGTTAACCAAAAAACTTTTTCTCACCAAAGGACTCATGGTAACAGGGATCATCATCCTTCTCAGCAGCATCTGCACTTATTTTATCAGCCGTCAGGCATTACTTCCGCTTCGCAGACTCAGCCAGGAGGTAAACCAAATAGAGGTCCAGAACCTTTCAGAGGCTCTTGAAGTTCCTGCTACCAATGACGAAATTTCCCGCCTGACAATTTCATTTAACAAAATGCTCGCACGCCTGGATGAGGCCTTTACTGCTCAGAAGCAGTTTTCTGCCAATGCAGCCCATGAGCTGAGGACTCCTCTTGCCGTTATCCAGACAAATCTGGAGGTTTTTGCCCGCAGGGAAGCACCTGCTTTAAAGGATTATCAGGAGATTTTTGCAATGCTCCAGGAACAGACCGGGCGACTTTCCCATCTGGCTGAAATCCTCCTGGATATGACCGGTGTACAGACTGTTGAACGTTCCGAAAGGATCTCTCTGGCAGCACTGACGGATGAGGTTTTCTGCGACCTGGCTTCCGTAGCGGAACAGAAAGAAGTTGAACTGATCCAGCAGGAGGGAGACTGCATCATTACCGGAAGCTATCTGCTGCTGTATCGCGCTGTGTACAATCTTGTGGAAAATGCGATCAAATACAATCACTCCGGTGGAAAAGTAACGGTAAATATCCATCCTTCTGAAGAAATAGCAGATACATCCACGTCTGTCAATTACGTCTTTCTTGAAGTCTCCGACACCGGAATCGGCATTCCTCCTGAATATCAGGAAAAAATCTTCACCCCGTTCTTCCGTGTGGACAAATCAAGAAGCCGTGCTATGGGAGGTGCCGGCCTGGGGCTTGCACTTGTCAGTGAAATTGTCAGACAGCATAACGGACAGGTAAAAGTGCTGGAAAGCAGCAAAAAAGGCAGCATGATCGCAATTATGCTGCCCGTCTGAATATATTTGTATTACATTTACTTTATATGCTCATGAACGCAATCGCTTTGCAATCTGCGTTCAAAATTAAATAATGCGAATATTCGCTTCTGTTTCGCTTTCTCTCTCATAATGCTTCCCTGTACAGTGCCAGGATATCCTCCTGAACGGTTTTCTGCGGATTTACCGCAATGTTTCCGCTTTTCATGGCATCCTCTGTCATCTGCGCAAAATACTCATCCGTAACCCCTGCGTCCGATAATTTCGCCGGGATCCCAACCTGGGCGTTGAGCTCACGGACTGCCTGTTCCAGCATTCCTTTTGAAAACTCAGACTCACATTTCTTTTCCGTGGAAATATAATTATAGATCTTCCGATATTTTCCGAAGGCTACCTCTTCGTTATATTTCACAATATACGGAAACAGGATTCCGTTTGCAACACCGTGCGGCACATTGAAAAAAGCACTGACCGGATGGCTCATGGCATGGATATTTCCAAGTCTTGCCCATGAAAAAGCAATACCGGCAAACAGAGAGCCTGCCAGCATATCGGAAGCTGCTTCCAGATTGCTGCGGTCTGCCACGTAAGTTCGGATACTTCGCCCGATCAGCTCCATTGCTTTTTCGCTCATAGCCTCGGAAAATGGGGATGCGTCCAGAGAAACGTAGGATTCCTCTGCATGGATCAGCGCATCGATCCCGCAGGCAGCCGCCACGGAAGCCGGTGCGGAGGTTAGAAGCAGCGGATCCAGAAGTGCATAAGCCGGGATCAGCTTATAGGAAAATACTGTAAGCTTGTAATTTCGTTTGTGATCGGTAATAACAGAAAAAGCCGTAACCTCTGAACCGGTTCCGGCAGTTGTAGGAATAGCGATCAGCGGGATGATCTCCCCCGGAACCTTGTCTGCACCTTCATATTCTGTGATGCTGCCGCCGTATTTCGCCACAACGCCTACGGCTTTTGCCACATCCATAGGAGAACCGCCACCAAGAGCAACAATAAAGTCCGCTCCGCTTTCCCAGAACGCTTCCGCTGCACGTTCCACAGTCTCCACCGATGGATTTCCTTCTGTATCACAGAAGGTGTTGACTGCAATACCTGCCTGTGTAAGGATTTCTTCACACTGCCCCACTACGCCAAGTCTGTTCAGTGTGGGGCCTGAAATGATAAAGCCATGTTTTCCGCCAAGCTTCCCGGCTGCCCCGGGAAGCTCCTTTAATACACCTTCACCAAAAAGAATATTCTGCGGTACGGAAAATGTAAATCTTTTCATGCTGTCCGTCTCCTCCGCTTATTCTGAAAGTTCTTTTACTGTCTCTTCAATGATGGCTGCCGCCTGATTGCAGTCTTCCTCTGTAATAATCAGCGGCGGCACCATACGGATGGTATGTTCTCCGATGGCAGTGATCAGGAGATGTCTGTCCAGACAGCCATGCTTTACATCCACACCGAAAATAGTATCATCAAACTCCACACCTACCAGGAGACCCTGTCCACGAACCTCTTTTAGATGAGGGAGCTTTGCAAGTTTTTCCATAAAATAGGCACCCATTTTTGCCGCATTGCCAGCCAGGTCTCTGTCGAGAAGTTCACCCACCTCGGCCAATGCCGCAGCACAGGAAACCGGATGTCCGCCGAAGGTTGTTCCGTGGGAACCAAGTGTGAACGCTTTTGCCACTTCCTCTGTAGCACAGATCGCGCCGATTGGCATACCGCCTCCAAGTGCCTTTGCCATGGACACGATATCCGGTTTGATCCCGTAATGCATATAGCTCATCACTTTACCGGTTCTGCACCAGCCTGTCTGGACCTCATCAATAAGAAGGAGCATATCGTTCTCATCACAGAATTCCCGGAGTCCCTTCATAAATTCCATGGTCGCCGGATGGACACCGCCCTCGCCCTGTACAGGCTCTATCATAATGGCAATGGTATTTTCCGTGCAGGCGTCTTTAAAAGCCTCAAGATCATTGTACGGTGCGTAGGAAAATCCGTAGGTCATGGGACCGAAACCAACCTGACATCCGTTTCCCGGCTGTCCGGTGGCGGACATGGCACCAAAGGTTCTTCCATGGAATCCCATTTTTGCAGTTACGATATGATAACGGTTCGGACCATATTTTTCGATTCCGTGTTTTCTTGCCATTTTGATCATGGCCTCATTTGCTTCTGTACCGGAGTTCTGGAAAAAGATCTTATCCATTCCGATGGTTGCGCAGACCTTTTCAGCAAGAAGCGCCTGGGGAATGGTGTATGGATAGTTGAAGGTATGCATCAGTGTCTGCGCCTGGTCTACAACCGCTTTTACTACCTTCTCATTGCAGCTTCCTGCGGAGTTTACTGCGATACCTGCATAAAAATCCAGATATTTTTCGCCCTTTTCATTGTAGATATACTGATCTTTTGCACTTTCTGCCAGAAAATCCATTCTCTCATAGGTCTCGATCATGTATTTGTTTACTTTTTCCTTGATATCCTCAAATGTCAGTCCTGTTTCTTCCAGCTTCATTTCTTTTCCTCCCCTTTTGTGATCTGTTCTGATAAGATCTGTTCCCGTGTGATCAGACCCTTCATCACCAGATATTCTTCGATCATCTTTACACATCCTGCAATTCCGACTTTTTCACTGTTCAGCGTCATATCGTAGTTGACGGGATTGGTCCAGTAATTTCCTTTTGTATAATATTTATAATAGTCCGCTCTGTACTTATCTGTGTTCTCAATGGTGGCTGCTGCCACATCTGCGGATACCTTCATCCTCTGCATGGTCCGCTCCAGACAAAAGGCACGCGGCGCTTCGATATAGATACTTACCACATTTTTTCTGCCCTTTAAGACATAATCCGCGCATTTTCCAACGATCACGCAGGATTCCTGATCTGCCAGGTTTCTGATGATCTGTGACTGATACTCAAACAACCGGTCATCGGAAACAAATTTCTCATTTCTTGCAATGTACTGTCTGGATCTGGGCAGTCCTTTAAGGAATCCTGTAAATCCTCCGTTATTCCGGATACGCTCATTGATATCCAGGAAAAGCTTTTCATCCAGTCCGCTCATCTGGCTTGCCAGTGTCAGGATACGGTTTTCATAACAGTGGATTCCAAGGTCTTTTGCCAGCATGGAGGCGATTTCCTTTCCGCCGGTTCCAAAACCTCTGGCAAAGGTTACAATAAAATTTTCCATTTTATACTCCTTCCTATCCTGCCAGATAACGGCTCAAAAATTCTCTGGTACGGGCATTTTTAGGATTTTTAAACAGCTCTGCCGGAGGTGCATCCTCCACAATGTAACCCTGATCCATAAAAATCGTCCTGGTGGAAACATCTCTGGCAAATGCCATCTCATGAGTCACAATGATCATGGTAAGGCCTGTGGTCGCCAGCTCCTTCATAACATTTAAAACCTCTCCTACCATCTCCGGGTCCAGTGCTGATGTAGGTTCATCAAAAAGCAGGACCTCCGGATTCATGCAGAGCGATCTTGCAATGGCAACCCTCTGCTTCTGTCCACCGGAAAGCTGTGTAGGATTTGCATTGATAAACGGTGCCATTCCTACCTGCTTCAGATGTGTGATCGCCCGGTCAAAGGCTTCTTCCTTTGACAGATGAAGGACTTTTCTTGTACAGAGCATACAGTTCTGGAGAACAGTCATGTTGTTAAAGAGATTAAATGACTGAAATACCATGCCGACCTTTGACCGGTAATCATTGATCTCCTTCTGGACTGCTCCGATCTCTTTTCCATGATAGCGGATCTTTCCGCTGGTCTGGGTTTCCAGCTTGTTGATACAGCGAAGCAGAGTGGATTTTCCGGAACCGGAGGAACCAACGATACAGATGATCTCACCCGGCTCCACGTTGAAATCGATTTTTCGCAGTACCTCATGCTGCCCGAATGCTTTACTTAATTCCTCGACGGATATGATTGCTTCACCCATTATTTTTCCCTCCTTACGGATTTTCCATATATTCCACTGCCAGTGCGTAGTTCTCTGTTTTCTTCATCTTCTTTTCAAGGAATGTAAACAGACGGTTGAATACAAAGCAGAGTACAAAATAGATCACTGCAATAACAAGATAGGATTCAAAATATTTATAATAATTTCCGCCTACAGTTTTCGCTGCCATAAACAGCTCCTGAACTGCGATAACATTCAGAACGGAAGTCATTTTCAGATTTGTAAGAAATGTATTTGCCATCTCAGGGATGATATTTTTGAAGGCCTGCGGAAGTACCACATAGATCATGGTCTTCATAGGTGACATTCCCATGGCCCAGGCGCCTTCCCTCTGTCCCATATCAATGGAACCGATGCCGGCTCTGACAGTTTCTGCCATGTAAGCTCCGGTGTTCAGTACCGTTACCATAACACCTGCAAACAATGGTGTAATATCCACATTTGCCTGACGGATACCATAATACAGGACCATTGCCTGAACGATCATTGGCGTATCTCGGAAAACCTCCACATAGATCCTGCAGATTGCCTTTAAAATTTTAAAAATTCCTTTTTTCAGAATGCTGTCGCCTTCATTGATACGGATATCCTGAATGATACCGATGATATAGCCCAGCAGGAAGCCAAGAATGGTTCCTGCTACAGCTATATAGAGAGTCAGCCAGGTTCCTTCCAGAAACATACCGGAATATTTTTTTGCCAGAAAGATCATCCATTCCAGGGAATTGGACGGATCTGTAATTGAAAAGCCTAACATATCTCCACCTCACTTGGACTAGTTCGCTGCCGGCTGCTGTGTCAGAACAGTATCCATCAGCTCATCCATTTTCTCTTTATCGTTCCAGCCGATGTCATCCATGGCACCCTGCAATTTGTCTCTCAGCTCTGTGTCATCTTTTCTTGTTGCGATGCAGACATTGACCATTTCATCATCATTTTTAAAGGTATCCTTCTCATCCAGGTTGATGATCTTCAGATCCTTGTTTGTCAGTGCTGCTGATTCTGCTGTAGGAACATCTACAACGCAGACATCTGCAACTCCGTTGGAGATTGCCATAAAGCACTCGGAGGTTGTCTCATAGTTTCCGGACTGCTCTGCACCGTCGATCTGATCCAGAAGCGGTACCCATCCGGTTCCAAGCTGTGTGGTAACCTTGCAGCCTGTGCCTGCAAGATCGGAAAGGCCTTTGACATCGTCATATTTGCCGCCTGCCTTTACCACGATACAGTTATCTCTGTAATAATATGGTTCTGTAAAAGCATATGATTTTTCTCTTTCTGCCGTTTTTCCCATACCTGCGATGATACAATCATAATCACCGGCATCCATGGAGATTCCGATGGAGGACCACTCAACCTTGTGGATCTCCAGCTTCATTCCAAGCTGATCTGCAAGCTTCTGAGCTACTGCCACATCGTAGCCATATGCGTAATAATCACTGCCGTAAATAGGTTCTGCCTTGCTTCCGTCCGGGGTTGTATCTGTATCCTGGGTCCAGTTGAACGGTGCATATGCACATTCCATACCAACCCTTAACACATCCTTATCTGATTTGTCTGCTGCCCATGTGGAAGCTGCTGTAGATGCTAACATTGCTGCGGAAATAATACCTGTGATCACCATTTTACCTAAAAGATTTTTTTTCATATTCGTTTCCTCCTCTTCTACATAGCTGGCACAAAACATATTTAACTGGTCGACCTGAACGTTTTCGCCTGTAAACAAAAAGGGCGCTGAAAGAAATTTTTTATTTCCTTCAACGCCTTTGTTGTTTGATAGACTTCATTATACTCAGGAGAAGCTTTTCGTCAACTTTCATTTTGCACAAATTGGCTGTTTATTTTGCACAGTGTTGTGTTTGTAGGAACCTGATATTCAGGAAAACATCAGCTGTTTGATCAGGATACAGTTTACCATATCCAGATATTCCATATAGTCATCCAGCTCAAAATCTATCAGCTCCTGGATCTTATTCAGCCGGTACTGCAGGGAATTTCTGTGGATAAAAAGCTCCTTCGCCGTTTTTCCGACACTGAACCCGTTCATATAATAGGCAAGCAGGGTATCCAGGAGAAACGTTCCGTTGGCATGATCGTATTCCTCCAGCTTTCCCAGCCGTTCATTGCAGTAATTCAGAATCTCATCATGGTTATCGTTATTGAACAGATACTGATAAATCCCCATGGCAGTTGCGCTTAAGACTTTCTTGTGCTTGGGATTTGGAAGCATGTCTTTTTTGGGGATCAGACGTTTTGCCTCCTGATAGCTGGTGCCGAAATCTGCAGGATTGGTGTAGATGCCGCCCAGGATACAGGTACTTCGGATAGTTCCATGAAACTGTGGACTGGCATCGATCTTCTGCAGAACCTTTTCCAGCTCATGTTCAATGCTTTTGTCTTTTTTTGCCTCAAAAAGAAGGACAAATTTGTTGAGAAACCGGAGGAACATGGGATTTCCTTCCATTGCCATGACTTCCTGGTTCAGATAATTGGCATAATACTCGTAGATATGCTCATCCTGCTCCAGATTGATGCCGTATTTCCGGTCAGCCACAATGATCCCTACTCTGCAGGGTGTTGTAAAGTTGATCCCGAACTGCTGGGAGATTTTTTCGATATAGCGGTCATTAACATCATAGCCAAACAGAAGATTATAAAGATAATCTCCCATCCGCCTGTTCTGCATTTCATATTCCAGGATGATCTTTCCCACACTCTGGGCAATATCCACAAAAGAAGCTCCCTCCCACCGGATGTAAAACAACGGAAGCTTCAGTTCATTGGCTTTGTCGATCATCTCCTTCGGGACAGGTTCTTTATCATCGGTGATAGAAATCCCAAAGCCGGAAATCCCAAGCCCATATAGTTCTTCCATAGCTTTCCCGGCTTCTTCCAGGTCAAACCGGACATAGTCTACCACACACAGGGCAAAATTTCCCTGGTTCATATGCTCCTCAAAAGGCCGGGTCTGCACCATATAGGTCCATGTGACAGGTCTTGCGAGACCTTTTTCCCCGGCGATCAGCTCCACTCCGTCCAGCTGCAGCTCCAGTATATCCTGACAGGTGATCATATGCATCAACTCCTTATTTTTGCAGTATTTCACACGCTCTCATCCATAAACAGGCAAATACGATATCTGATTTTCTCATCCTTCAGTTATCCTAGCAGAAATATCTGGTTCCTGCAACTCACAGCTCTGCATCTAGTTACATTCAGACTTATTCTGCCTGTGGTTTGCTTATCTGTGCTGTATCATTCTTTACTCCGGCAGATTTTTCGGCATGCTCTTTCACAAGGTTCCGTCCAAGCAGAGTCAGGCATACAAATGCGATCACTGCAAAAACAGCTCCTATTCCAAATACCACGTTCATCTCATAGCCATTGCTGCTAACCAGACCGGAGATCGCCGGTGCACCAAAGGTTGCAAATACGATACCGAACATAACAAATCCGTAATTTTCCCCGGTGTGTTTCATTCCGAAAATAGAGCTTGTCAGAGACGGAAAGCTTCCCATGATGCCACCGTAGCAGCCGTACATCAGAACAATGGCAACCGTTACTGCCAGGGATCCGGATACAGCAAGAACTCCCATAGCAATCACTGCCACGATTAGCACGCCTTTGATACAAATGATCCTGCCTGCTTTATCTGCAAGTGTCGGAAGCACCAGTCTTGCTCCCGCATTGACAATGGAGCCAAGCATAACTGCACTTACTGCCACTGCAGGCGGAATCCCAAGGTCGATCTGGTAGGTCTGGGATACCGGTGAAACCATAAAATAAGAAATCAGTCCAAAGAACATGGTCGCAAGGAGAAGATAAAAATTCTTTGTGCGCATCATCTCTCCGGATGTATACTGCTTCACCTCCGGTGTCCCGGACTTTGCCGCAGAGCCACCTGCGTTCACCAGACTCTTATCAGGTGCCTGAAAAAAGATGCCGCACAAGATCCAGGACACTGTGATGGCTGCCCCAATGATCAGAAAGGTTTTCTGCACGCCCTCTGCCTCCAACAGCTTTCGACTCAGAGGTGCCAGGAAAAATCCACAAAGTCCGTTGGCAGTTACCACAACGCCGGAAGCGAATCCGGTGCGGTCCGGAAACCATCTCTGTACTGTTGCCAAGATCACTGTGTAGATCATTCCCTGTCCAAATCCCTGCATCACCCCGTAGGTGAGATACATGGGAAGCGGTGTGGGAACGATCAGAAATGCGGATGCCAGGATTCCTGCCGCAAAGATCCCGCCACCGATCCATACGATAGTCTTTTCTTTATAATGGTTCTGCATCCTTCCACCTACGATATTTCCGAATACAAAGGTGCTCAGTGCCAGATAAAAGCACATGGATGCCTGTCCCTGGCTCCAGCCTGCCTGCTCCATCACATAAGGCTGGTAAATAGACCATACATGGGGATAGCCTGTAAAAAAGATTGCAAAAGCCCCGAAAATCATAGTAAGCAAACGCTGTCTCTTCAACTTTCCAGTCATAATAACCTCCTTCGAACAGCAAAATCGCGTGCATTTTGTTATATGCGCGTGCTTATTGCGTGTTTATCTTGTTTTGTGTATAATATCACACGCATTTTAATTATGCAATGTTATTTTTCTGTTTTTCCGCTTTTTCGCATTTTATCTAATTCACCGTATATTCCTTTGTATATTATTTACAATTTTCACCTTTAGAGTGCAAAAAAGCACGCGCATATATACGCGTGCTTTTTATTCGAAAGTTTTTTCAGTTCAGAAGTTCTGCCATAGTTTCCAGAAGCCGGGATATCTCAATCGGTTTCGCAACGTGACCGTTCATTCCTGCCGCAAATGCAGCTTTACGGTCTTCCTCAAAAGCATTGGCTGTCATAGCCACAATGGGAATCTCTGCCCTCCTGTCTTCAAGTCTGCGGATTACCTTCGTTGCCTCATATCCATCCATATGTGGCATCTGGATGTCCATAAGGATCATATCATAATAATCTGCCTGATTTCTCTTCAGCATATCTATGACAATATCTCCATCACCGGCAAGCTCTGCCTCTATGCCGTAATCTTTCAGAATGGTCAGAATGATCTCTGCATTCAGTGCATTGTCTTCTGCCACCAGGATTCTTTTTCCTTTCAGCTCTTCTGCACAGGTGACTTCTGTATTTTGCATTTTTTCTTCTTCCTGTTCCTTAATTTGGGCTACAGGATGTGAAAGAACAACTGTAAATCTTGTTCCTTTGCCTTCTTCGCTTTCAACAGAAATCCTTCCATTCATCATTTCCACAAGAGATTTTACAATGGAAAGACCAAGCCCGGTTCCGATGACACCGGATTCCGAAGATGTTTTTTCTCTGGAAAAGGGTTCAAAAATATGTTCCAGATATTCCTGTTTCATACCGATGCCTGAATCTCCAATCACTGTTCGAAATGTTGCACAGCCCTCTTTTTCCGGCTCGATCTCTGTAATGGTCATCACAACTTTTCCATATTCTGGAGTATACTTCACTGCATTCCCCAATATGTTTACAAATATCTCTTTCAGTTTCAGGGGGTCACCGATTACATTCTCATGAGTGATCCTCAGATTTTTTTCGAATTTCAGATGTTTTTCCTCCAGGGTGCCTTCTGTGATGATCTTAAGATCTTCATAAAGGCTTCTGATATTGCAGTCAGATTCCTGCAGCGATTCCTTTCCGCTCTCGATTCTCGCTGTCTCCAGAACATTGTTGATGATCTCAAGAAGATAGTTACTGGACTCTTTCAGCTTATAGAGATAATTCTCCGCCAGTTCTCTGTTATCCCAGTGACGTTTCATCAGCTCTGAAAAACCAATAATGGCATTCATAGGTGTTCTGAGATCATGAGACATATTAAAAAGAAAAGCCGTTTTTGCACGGTTTCCCTCTTCTGCCTGTTTCAGTGCATCTTTCAGCATGACCATTCTGGATACATCCAGAAATGTGGTGACAATAGCCCTTTCACCGTCCGGTGTTGTAAAGATCTGGGTTTTTGCCATTGAATGACATTCCTTCTCTGTATCTTTATTGATAATGCATTCATATTCCACATTATCATCTACATTCCGAAGTGCTTTCAGCTTGTCAATAGTGCCGGAATCCGGATAATATACTCCCCTTATGATCGGCCCCAGTTTGGACTGTACTTCTGCAATATCTGTATATCCATAGATCCTCAGTGCCTCTGCATTCATATGTATCAGCCTATGTCCCGGAAAGGTATATGCCATCAGCCCACAGTTCTGCACGTCCAGAAGATCTTTATAGTAATCTCTCTGAAGAAGATGTTCCTTACGCAGCGTATAATTCTGTTCTGCCAGCCGTTTCTCTGCCATCTTTTCTTTTTCCATCCGGACAGTCCGGGAAATATCCTGATGGAATCCTATAATACAGACTCTGTCTTTTTCCACAAAATCTCTTTTTCCGCTGCAGCGGACATACATTTCGCCACTTATCGGATGAATATAACGGTAAACGATCTCTGTACGCTCCTCTGAAAGTTTATCAGAATATTCCAGGAACATTTCCATATCATCCTGATGAATATGTGCTCTGTGGAACAGAAAACGCTCCTCCGGAGTCATATCTGCTGAAATCCCCATCAGTTCATCTGTAACAGAATCCGCATAAAAACGTGGAGTTACCCCCTCTTTCTCTTCAAATTCGATCTTCCAGAATCCCAGTCTGGACTCTCTCAGAAGCTCCTCCATGTCACATCCGTCTAATAAACTCATTCTCTCCCATACCTTTCTCCCGGATTCTCTCTGTCTGCAAATGCTGCTCCCACACTCAGGGAAACCGGTGGAAGATCATCCTCCGGGTTCAGAAGAAGGGCAAAAGAGCTCTTTCCTTCATCATATATCCTGAGGATCTTGTCAAAATATCTTCTGTTCAGAAGTTCTGTCAGAGCATCATTCTCAGCTTCATGCCGAATCAGTTTCTGCGTCTCCTGAATATCCCTGTACATGGTGTTATAGGTTTCTGCCAGATTCTGTAATTCCGCTGCACCAATCACAGGAAAAATTTCACCATTCTTAATACTCTGGTTGTAGCTGAGAAGAGGCTTTACTATCTCGCCAAATTCTTTTTTTATGGACTCCAGGGAAGCTTCTCTTTTTTTACCGGTTTCCTTCTCTTTAAAATAATTATCCATGTACTGCTTCTCACCTGTCATGGTATACAGCCGTACCTGCTCCGTCAGATAATCAGACCCCTCCTGCATCTGTTTGGTCGCATCCTCGCAGGTAATATACTGTTCTGTCGCTGTCTTGATGGTATTGAATTCCCCCCAGCTCCACACAGCAATTCCCCAAAATATAAATGTGAAAAAAAAGCAATCACAGTGCTCCAGGTGCTTACTTTTTCAATCCGGATCTTTTTCTTCATTTTTCCGATCCCCCCGGACTTTTATCGTTACTGTTTATTTCACAGCCAACATTTTTATGCGTTATGCACGTACATATAACATAAATTTTACTCTAATTGTTTATTATGTCCAGTTCTTTAGTGGAAAAAGTGAACAGTAACCACCGTAGTACTTTACTCAGAAAATCTGTTATTCACGGAAAAGGATCTGGGAAAAATATCGGATCTTTCCGTCATCTGTCCAACAAAGCATGTTTACCGCATCTGCCATTTTCTGGGCATTTACGCAATAGGCAGACATACAGGAATTATGTTTGTACGGACCTGCACTCATGATGAGAATGTCTGTTTTTCCTGCTTCTTTCATTTTTTCTGAAAGCTTTTCGGTAAGTTTGTTGTGAAAAAGCTTCGCCTTCTTATAATCCATAAGGCTGTCCTGGGTGGTCTGAAGCACCAGTGTTTTTTCATATTTAAGGGCACGTGCCTTCATCTCTTCCACAGTTCCGCTCTCCGGCGGACATGCAGGGTTCTTGTCATAATTACCGCAGGCATTCTCCTCACAGAAAACACGGTACTCCGGCATAAAAACCAGATTATCTGTATCCATTACTGCTGCATCGGAAAAACCCAGTGTCTTCGCTTCTTCTGTAAAATCCATGTTGATCGCTCCTCTGATTTTTTATACCATCTATAGTGCCACATTTTTATCTGCTTTACAAGATACAACACTGAAATTTCTGTGACCTTCGCTCACCAAAAACACCTCGCGGAATATTGCCAGTGAACAATAACTTACTGTTCACTCCCCCATGTCATATACCTCACCCGTGAAACCGTACAGAAAATGCGGCAGATCACTCTGCCGCAAGTCTGATAAATTCTTCCATCTCTCTTGTCTTAAACTTATTCTTATGGTAAAAGATCTGCCGGTACATGGATATCTCCACATCTTCCACATGAAGAAGAGCGATACGTCCTTTCCTGATATCCCGCTCCACAGCCAGATAGGGAAGGAAGGAAAGTCCGTGATTTTTTTCCAGCATACGGATGATAAAGGCAGTGTCGCTGATCTCCAGCACCGGTGACAGGGCCTGCTTCTTAAGTGCCAGCTGCTGATCCAGGGCCTGCCGGTAATTGGCATTCCTCTCTGTGAGAAAAAAAGGCTCCTCCAGGATATCGTTAAGTTTCAGAGTTTTTCCTGCAAAGTCCGAATCTGCAGATGCCACGAACACCACGGGCTCTGCCTTCTCCATTACTTTGATCCAGTTCTGATCCCATCTTGGAGTGTCCAATATGTAAATAAGATCCAGTCCATTATGCTCCATCATCCTGATCAGCTGTTCTGGCGTATCAATCGTTACCTGAAGACTAACTTTCGGATGAAGTCTTCGATATTTGGTAAGAACAGAGGGAAGCTTGGCTGTACACAGTGACTCGATGGTTCCGATATGCAGCGGGTTCTTCAATTCCGTATCGTCGTTCATTGATTTTCGCGCTCTGTTTATGTCATATAAGATCCGGTTGGCATGATCCAGGAATTCTTTTCCTGAAGAAGTAAGCACAACACGCTTGCCGGTTCTGTCAAAAAGACGGGTTTCCAGTTCATTTTCAAGAAGACGGATCTGGACAGTGATGGCTGACTGAGAGTATCCGAGGACTTCTGCTGCCCTGGAAAAGCTCTGAAGCTGTGCTACATGTACGAATGTCTCTAGCTGACGGATTTCCATGATTTTTCACCTTTTTTCTATGAAATTATTTCAACATGATAATGAAATCTATGAATTTGCCTTATTATTATATCAATGTTACAATATAATCACGAAGACGTCAATCGTACTTTTGTGCAACTTTACTAATTTTTGCTGTCCGTGTGACAGCGACACACAATGTTACTATTCACTGGCAATATCCTGTATTAAATAGTAACTGCATACTTTCATACTCAGGAGGAAAGAATCCAAATGGAAAAGAAAAAAATCAAGATCGGGCTTGTGCCGAAGCTGATCATTGCCATTATCGTAGGTATCCTGTTCGGCCAGTTTCTTCCGGAAGGCTTCTGTCGCTTTGTTGTAACCCTTTCCGGATTTTTCAGCACATTTTTGAAATTCGTGATCCCTCTGATGATCCTTGCCTATGTAACTATGGGTATTGCAGATCTTTCACAGGGTGCAGGTAAGCTTCTTCTGATCACAGTGGCTCTGGCCTATGGTTCCACTCTGATCGCGGGATCTGCTTCTTACCTGGTATCATCCAATCTGTTCCCGCACTTTATGAGTGAAGGTGCACTGGATCAGATCGCAGCTACTGCCGACTCATCCCTGACACCGTTTTTCTCTATTACACTGGAGCCTGTCATGGATACTCTTTCTGCTGTTGCCCTTGCCTTTGTTATGGGACTCTGCCTCTCTTCCATGCGTGGAAAAGAAATGGGAAACAGCCTTTATAACGGAATGAGCGACTTTTCCAGGATCATTGACAAAGTTCTTCATACGATCATCATTCCGCTGCTTCCGCTTTATATCTGCGGAACATTTACAGATATGACGATCTCCGGAAAAACCTTTGCGATTTTAAGCATCCTCTGGAAGGTATTCCTTGTTGTTATCATCATGCACCTGATCTGCATTACCATCCAGTTCCTGGTCGCAGGTACAGTAAGCAAGAAAAATCCTTTCACTCTGATCAAAAATCAGATTCCGGGATACACCACTGCTCTGGGAACACAGTCTTCCGCAGCTACCATCCCGGTCAACCTGGAATGTGCAAAGAATGACGGCGTGTGCGAGCAGATCCGCAACTTCGTAGTACCGCTCTGTGCAAACATCCACATGGCTGGTTCCATGATCACCATCACAGCCTGTGCAACTGCAGTTTGTCTTATGAACCAGCTACCGATCAGTCTTGGTACTGTTGTTCCGTTTATCATGACTCTTGGTGTTGCCATGGTTGCTTCCCCGGGTGCTCCTGGCGGTTCCATCATGACTGCTCTTCCATTCCTTTACATGATATTCGGAGCTGAAGCCGGTGATCCGGACGGTGCAATCTGTGCGATCATGGTTGCCCTTTATATCACACAGGATTCCTTTGGAACAGCCTGCAATGTATCCGGTGACAATGCTATCGGCGTGATCGTTGACACAATTTATAAGAAATTTATTGCAAAAACACCACAGGAGATTTAAGTAAAATGTCTTTTATCAGTGTATTTGACGTTATGGGTCCGAATATGATCGGCCCTTCCAGTTCTCATACCGCAGGAGCTGCCCGGATCGCTTTCCTTGCTCAGAAAATGCTCATGCCGCCCCTGAAAAAAGTGGAGTTCACCCTCTACGGATCTTTTGCCAGAACGTACAAGGGACACGGTACTGACCGTGCCCTTCTTGGAGGGATCATGGGCTTTTCTACTGATGATATGCGCATCCGGAATTCTTTCGACATTGCAAGAGACAGAGGTATCGACTTTTCCTTTACTCCTAATGAATCAGAAACGGATGTACATCCTAACACTGTGGATATCCATATGGTCAATGACCAGGGACAGGAAATGACTGTCCGCGGTGAATCGCTGGGTGGCGGCAAGGTTCGCATTGTTGAGATCAACCACGTAAAAGTGGATTTCACCGGCGAGTACAGCGCGATCATCGTGATCCATCAGGATACCCCCGGTGTTGTGGCCTACATCACCAGATGCTTAAGTGAACGTAACATTAACATTGCTTTCATGCGTCTTTTCCGAGAGTCCAAGGGAACTACAGCGTATACGATCGTAGAATCCGATGGTCATCTCCCTGAAGATATCGTAGAAAGCATTCACCGAAACGCCAACATCCATGATGTCATGGTTGTTCAGATGTAGGAAAAAGGAGGATGTGTTTTATGGATTTCAAAAATGCAAAGGAACTCCTTGCTCTCTGCCGGGAAAAAAATCTTTCGATTTCCGAAGTAATGCGCCAGCGTGAGATCCTGCTTGGTGAAACCACTGCTGAAATCGTGGACCAGCGCATGGACCGTGTTCTGGAGATCATGAAGGACGCTGCTTTTTCCCCCATCAAAGATCCGGTGATATCTATGGGGGGACTGATCGGCGGTGAAGCCCGAAGGCTCTGCGAATTTCATGACCAGGGAAAAAGTCTGTGCGGAAATGTCCTTGGAAAAGGTATCACCTACGCTATGGCAACTCTGGAGACTAACGCTTCCATGGGACTTATCGTTGCCTCTCCTACTGCCGGCAGTGCCGGGATCGTTCCTGGACTGATGCTTGCTCTTCAGGAGGTCTACGGCTTTTCCGATGAAAAAATCCGCCAGGCTCTTTTTAATGCAGGTGCCATCGGCTATCTTGCCATGCGCAATGCCACTGTGGCCGGTGCTGTCGGCGGATGCCAGGCTGAGGTTGGAATTGCTTCTGCCATGGCTGCTTCCGCTGCTGTAGAGCTTCTTGGCGGTACGCCCTTACAATGCACTTACGCTGCTTCCACAGTTCTTATGAACATGCTCGGACTTGTATGTGATCCCGTAGGAGGCCTGGTGGAATATCCGTGCCAGAATCGTAATGCAGCCGGAGTTTCCAATGCTCTCATCGCAGCGGAAATGTCACTGGCCGGTATCACTCAGTTTATCCCTCTGGATGAGATGATCGATACCATGTACGCCGTGGGAAAAAAGCTTCCTGCAGAGCTTCGTGAGACTGCTCTTGGCGGCTGTGCAGCCACACCATCTGCCTGTGAGAAATGTCATCTTTGCAGCTGATGAGCAATTGTAATAATGTGGACAAAAGTCTCTATATTTGTATTCAAACGAATATTCGCAACCCGTATTCGTTTAAAAAGCGGAGAATCTCTGAACTTATTTATTCAGGGATTCTCCGTTTTCTGTTATGCACGTAAAATGCTTCTTCTTTATTTCTCCAGCACCGGGATATCTCCCACACCGTTGAGGATCAGTCTTGGTCTGTACGGGAACTTGTCCACAGTTTCTCTTGTAGATACTCCTGAAAGTACAAGAACTGTATCAAGGCCTGTCTCAATACCGGCGATCACATCTGTATCCATGCGGTCTCCGATCATAACTGCCTCATTGGAATGTACGCCGAGGATACGAAGTCCTGTACGCATCATCAGAGGGTTGGGCTTGCCAACGTAATATGCCTGCTTCCCTGTGGTAGCTTCGATAGGTGCTACAAATGCGCGGCAGGCTGGTGCAATTCCACCTTCGATCGGGCCTGTAATATCTGTGTTTGTTGCAATGAGCTTTGCTCCTTTGTTTACCAGGTTCATGGCACGTAAGATATGCTCATAGCCGTATGTGTTTGTCTCTCCTACTACTACATAGTCCGGTGAAACATCATCAATGGTGATTCCTGCATCATAGAGTGCATTGTAAAGTCCATGATCTCCGATCACATATGCACTGCATCCCGGAGCCTGACTCTGGAGGAACTTCGCAGTTGCAAGTGCACTTGTATAAAAATGTTCTTCCCCAACATCCAGGCCCATGCGAAGAAGCTTCTCATGAAGTTCTCTTGGCGAACGGCTGCTTGCATTGGTGAGGAACAGAAATCTCTTATCCTCTCTCTGAAGCCATTCTACAAATTCCTTTACTCCGTCCAGGAGTTTATTTCCATGGTAGATTACACCATCCATATCACAGATGAAGCCTTTTTTTGATCTTAATGTTTCCATATATTTCTCCTTTTCTGATGCAGTAATTTTACAGTTTTGTCATAAAACAGGCATTCTGATCTCACATTCGCTGATTGTTCAGATTTTTTCAATTTTATTTCGTAGTTCCAGCATTCTATGGTCCAGATTTGCAATTTCTTCTGCATATTTTTTTAATTCTGCTTCAATTTCCGCATTGTCTCTTTTTTTATAATACAACTCATATTCTAACACAGACCAGTAATCCATCGCAATGGTCCGAAGCTGTATTTCCACCAGTTCTTTCTGTTCACCTTCCGCAGAATAGATAGGTACTTTCACAATCAGATGAAGACTTTTGTAGCCGTTTTTCTTTGGATTTTTAATGTAATCCTTTATCCGGACGATCTCGATATCCTTCTGCATTTCCAGGGATTCTGCAACCTGATAAAGCTCATCCTCAAACGGACAGACTACACGGATGCCGATGAGATCTTTCAGATTTTTTCTGGCAGTCTCAAAATCCGGTTCCAGTCCTTTTTTCAGAAGTTTAGCGTAAATACTTTCAGCACTTTTTATCCGGTTGGTGATCTGACTGATCACAGTACGCTTTTTCTGTCCGGAAAGTTCTGCGTTGATCATTTTAAGCTTCGCCATGAGAATATCTATAGCCGCCTTGCAGCGGAAACGATAGTCCGGATCCTTGATGTAACTTGCAATGGCTGCTGTTTTTTCCGCCGCCAGTTCAGGATGTTCCGGTTCTGCTAAACTGAATTCCTGAGCCTGCTCTTTTCTGATCTTCTTTGATTTCTTTTTTGACATAGTTTTTCCGTATGTTTTAATTTTACTTTCTAACTGATCTATTGTGTACCTTTCTATCTTATATGTAACTGCAGAAGTTTGCATCAAATCAAAGTAAGACTATTGTTAATTATCTGCAAAAAATCCTTCTGAAAATCTGAATATCTCAGTTTTTCCAGAAGGATCTTTTTTACATCTTTATTATTTTACAGGAACTCCGACTGCAGTGCATCGTATCCGGTCTCGCCGGTTCGGATTCGGACAGCATTTCGGATCTCGTAGCTGAATATCTTACCATCGCCCGGATCACCGGTGAATGCTGCTTTCTGAATCGCATCAATAACTTTAATCTCCCAGTCTTCTGATGATACTACAATCTCAAACTTGATCTTCGGTTTGAGAAATACATCGATCTTGGAACCACGGACATATTCTGTGTAGCCACGCTGTGTTCCGCAGCCCATGATCTGGGTTACTGTAAAACCGTTTACTTGGATGTCATTTAACGCTGCTTTGACATCTTCCATTTTTTCTTCTCTTACAATTGCTTCTATTTTAATCAACATATTATAATCTCCTCTTTGACACCATCATTCACATTAACAGGAAATGAACTCTTATCAGTCAAATCCATTGAATGACGGATATGCATTCTCTCCATGCTGGGATGCGTCCAGACCAACCAGTTCTTCCTTCGGATCTACACGAAGCGGTGTAAAAATACGCACGATTCCAATACAGATCAGTGTTCCCACAATGGCAACAGCAATGGCGATCACAATACTTAAAACCTGTGCCAGAAACAGACGGTAATCTCCAAATACAAGGCCGTCCCATTTTGCAACAGAATTGATCGAAGATTTTCCGAAAAGTCCGGTTGCGATTCCACCCCAGATACCACCTATACCATGACAGCCAAAAGCATCCAGCGCATCGTCGATCTTCAGCTTCTGTTTCAGAAGGATCACTGTAAAATAGCAGATCGGGCTTACCAGAATTCCAATGATAAAGGATGCCCATACCGGCACGAATCCAGCTCCCGGTGTAATGGCTACCAGTCCGATAACAAGACCTGTGGATGCACCAACCAGTGTCGGTTTTCCCTCACGGATCACCTCAATCAGCATCCAGGTCAGCAATGCGCAGGCAGAAGAAATGCTACTGGTCATAAAGGCATGTGCTGCAAGACCGTCTGCCTTCAGTGCACTTCCTGCGTTAAATCCGAACCAGCCAAACCACAGCATGGCTGCACCCAGGAAAACAAATGGAATATTATGGGTGCGGTAGGTTGCTTTTGCGTAGCCACGTCTCTGTTTAAGATAAATGGCCAGTACAAGTGCACTGACGCCGGAGCTGATATGTACTACATTTCCTCCTGCAAAATCCACTGAACCGATAGCTGCCAGAAATCCGCCGTCTCCCCAGACCATATGTGCCATAGGATAATACACGATCACAGACCAGATTGCAACAAAAAGAAACAGTGCTTTAAAACGCATTCTTCCAACAACAGCGCCTGTGATCAGTGCCGGTGTGATCATGGCAAACATCATCTGAAACGCTGCAAATACCAGATGCGGAATGGTATCTGCATAAGGCCCCGGCTCCCAGCCGACACCGTTCATGGCAAACCACCGGAAGTCACCGATAATCCCACCGTGGTTTCCACCAAAGGCAAGTGAATAACCAAACAATGTCCACATCACAACAGACAGACCCATAATTGCTGCACAGGCCATCATAGTATTAACAACATTTTTTCTCCGGACAAGTCCTCCATAGAAAAATGCCAGCCCCGGTGTCATAAAGAACACAAAGGCCGTACAGATCAGCATAAAACCAGTATCTCCTGCATTCATAATCATTCCTCCTCGATTCCCTCATTTATTTCTGCAACGCAAAAAGCGCCTGGAAACTTAATTTCCAGACGCCTTTGTCATGGGAGTTATCATAGCAGATAATTTTTTTGATTTCAAGAGTTTTTCTTTAATTTTCTTATTTTCTTACAGACTTACTATGTTTTACTGATATACTTTTTTATTTTCAGCAATCTGTCTGATACATTTTTTCAGCATCTTTTACACGATCCACATTTTGATCAAACTTAAGATCAGCAGATGTGCCGGATAGAAAATATAGAAAAACCACTTGGAAAACTTCGGTGCTTTTTCAGATTTTTTTCCATTATAGAAGCAGATAATGATAATTCCTGATACTATGATTCCAATTGCTGAAAGCAATGCATGAAGCAATGCCTGTGCAGCCGGCAAAGTTTCGGCATAAGATGCGTAATTAAACGCAGCAAAAAGCACTGCTCCGATTCCATAAGCCTGAACCATTTTTTTCCTGTTTCCCCATGCTGCATGGAACCAGATTGTAAAAACAGGTGCCAGAATCGCCCAGTCCGAATAAACGGACAGAACCAGCAGAATGAGTGTAAGCGGAATCCTCCACTTACTTACCATCATCTTATCCTGGATCACCAGGATCATGAAGCAGATAAACAGTGTAAATATCATATTCAGCTGTGAAAAATCAAATGCCATCATATAGGGAACCTGGGAGATTCCTGCAAAGATCAGAAGTCTCTCGCCATATTTTCTCCGGGAATGTGTATAGTAAAAACCTTCCACAAGGAAATAGCACATGGTGATGGCTGTGAAGTAGCCGATATCAACCAGTACTTCCCAGAGTATCGTGTTTTCCGGTAACAATACATTGGCGATATGGTTCAAAAGCATAGTAAAAATTGCTATGTACTTAATGGTATCCCGGGTCAGTCCCGGCTTTTCTGTTGTTGGCATGATCTTCTCCTTCTGTACAGAAAACTTCTCAGACCTTTAACATCTTCTGCACAATATAATACATTTATCTTACACTGATTTTCTGACTCATACAACTTTTTTGTTATTACTGGTCACCAAAAGGACAGTTGCCTTTTTCTTAAGGTAAGCTTATACTGTAGAAAGCGTGCTGTATTTTATATGGCAAAACTTCTCAGCAAACGCTGTAAAACAATAAATTCGGAAAGGAATTATCGATCATGATCCAGGATATCGCACCACATACCTATCACAACGAATACAAACCTGTGGCCCCGGATAAAGAAAGCCACATCCTCGCCTATGAAGAAGGAAAGATCCTTATGAAAAAAGATGGCGAGACTATGACTCTTCCAAGCTTTGGAGAGCTGGAAGGAAAAGTTGAAAACCTATATGAGAATTATATCTATCTATTCTCCGTTGACGAAGAGCATTTTTATCTGATCCCGGATCTTGACACCAGTCTCCTTCCTGGTTATCAGTTTGAAATCACAAGAGTTCTCCGCACAGCAGAGCCACAGTATCTGGCTTTCGCAGGAATCACCGGATATCAGCTCTTTCAGTGGTACAGCAAGCGTCGTTTCTGTGGCTGCTGCGGCCAGCCAATGGTACACGATAAACATGAGCGCAAGATGATCTGCCCTGCCTGTGGAAACGGTGAATATCCAGTACTTTCTCCTGCTGTGATCGTAGGCGTTACCAACGGCGACAAGCTGATCCTTTCCAAATATGAGGGCCGAAATCACACCCGCTACGCCATGATCGCAGGTTTTGCCGAGATTGGCGAGACCATCGAGGAGACCGTTCACCGTGAAGTTATGGAAGAGATCGGCATAAAGGTCAAAAATCTCCGCTATTACAAGAGCCAGCCATGGTCCTTCTCCGGAACCCTTCTGTTTGGCTTCTACTGTGACCTGGACGGCGATGACACCCTCACTGTAGACCACAACGAACTCTCCATGGCCTCTTGGTTCAATCGGGAAGACATCCCGGATGAGGGCGATAATATCAGCCTTACCAAGGAAATGATGATGGCGTTTAAGCATGGGAAAGCCTGAAGTATCGCTGCCTGATTCCGTAAACAATTTTTCGTAACCAATTTCACACAAAAACACCGGCCATTCATCTGTACCATGTCCTGTCCAGGCTGCCAGATCATCTCTGACATCTCAGACCCAGTACATATTTCCGATGAATGCCGGTGTTTTTATTTTCTATTTCACATACGCGCCGGAGCAATCTGCCTAAAACCGGTTTATTTCTCCGCTGTCAGATGCCAGATATCTCTGTTGTACTCCTCGATAGTTCTGTCTGAAGAAAAGTATCCTGCTTTTGCGATGTTTACAAGCATCTTCTCTGCCCATGCGGTTCTGTCCTCATAATCGCACAGTGCCTGATCTTTCACCTTTGCATAATCCTCGAAGTCAAGAAGAGTCATGAACCAGTCTTTGCTTACGATCTCGTGATGCAGTCTTCTTAAATGCTCCTCACTTCCGATAGCAAGAAGTTCATTTCCAATGATGAAATCTACTGCGTGGCGGATACGCTCGTCTTTGTCGTAGAAATCTTTTGCACAGTAATCTGCTTTCTCATAGTGATTGATAACCTGCTCACTGGACTCACCGAAGATATAGATATTATCCTTACCTACCAGCTGGCTGATCTCCACATTTGCACCATCCATAGTACCAAGTGTCACAGCACCGTTAAGCATAAATTTCATGTTTCCGGTTCCGCTGGCTTCTTTGGATGCAAGGGAAATCTGCTCGGAGATATCGCAGGCCGGAATCAGCTTCTCTGCTGCACTTACATTGTAGTTTTCCACCATAACAACCTTCATGTATGGAGAAACTTCCGGATCATTATTGATAAGTTCCTGTAAGCAGAGGATCAGGTGGATAATGTCCTTTGCGATAACGTATGCAGGAGCTGCTTTTGCGCCGAAAATGAAAGTTACCGGGCGCTGCGGCTTCTCGCCTGCTTTAATCTTCAGATAACGGTCAATGATGTAAAGTGCATTCAGCTGCTGACGTTTGTACTCATGAAGACGTTTGATCTGGATATCATAAACACTGTGAGTATTGATTTCCTCTCCTGTGTTGGCTTTGATAAACTCTGCACATCTCTTCTTTGCATCCTGTTTGATCTTCAGGATATTTGCAAGAACATCCTGGTTTCCTTTGAAGTCAAGCATCTTGTCAAGCTCAAAAGAATCTTTGCGGAAGCCGTCACCGATCATGGAGGTGATGTACTCTGTCAGCGGATGGTTGCAGTGAAGAAGCCATCTGCGGAAGGTGATTCCATTTGTCTTATTATTAAATTTATCCGGATAGATCTCATAGAACTGATGAAGCTCTGTCTCCTTCAGGATATCTGTATGAAGGGATGCAACACCGTTGATGGAAAATCCGTAATGAATGTCCATATGTGCCATGTGAACCAGGTCGTTCTTATCAATGATTGCAAGATTCTCCTGCGGATATTTTGCTTTGATACGCTCGTCCAGTTTGCGGATGATCGGCATCAGATGCGGAACAACCTCCTCAAGATAGGAGATTGGCCATTTCTCAAGTGCCTCTGCAAGGATGGTATGGTTGGTATAAGCGCACACATGAGATACGATCTCACAAGCTTCCTCAAATTCGATTCCGCGCTCTGTAAGAAGACGGATCAGCTCCGGAATTACCATACTCGGATGTGTATCATTGATCTGGATCACTGCGTAATCAGCAAGGTCATGAAGATTGCAGCCTTTTGCTGTTGCCTCATCCAGGATCAGCTGTGCTGCATTGCTAACCATGAAATACTGCTGATAAATACGAAGCTTTCTTCCTGCGTCATCGCTGTCATCTGGATACAGAAACAGTGTCAGATTGTGGAGCAGATCCTTCTTATCAAAGGAGATTCCCTCACCCACAATGCTCTCGTCTGCAATATCAATATCAAAAAGACGAAGCTTGATCGCTTTGTTCTCATAGCCTGCAACATCAATATCATACAGTGTGGATTTCAGCATAAATCCCTTAAACGGTACATAGTAGGAAATTCCTGCATCTGTAAGCCAGCTCTCCGGCTCGATCCACGGGTTCGGTGTCTCAAACTGAAGATGATCTTTAAACTCCTGTTTGAAAAGTCCAAGGTGATAATTAAGGCCGATTCCTTCACCCGGAAGGCCTAAGGTTGCGATGGAATCCAGGAAGCAGGCTGCCAGTCGGCCAAGTCCGCCGTTTCCAAGAGATGGTTCCGGCTCGATCTCCTCGATCATGGAAAGCTCTTTACCGTTCTCTTTAAGATATTTTGCAACTTCATCATAAACGCCCAGATTGATCAGGTTGTTGGAGAGCAGTTTACCGATGAGAAACTCTGCGGAAATATAATAAATTTTCTTTTTTCCGTCCTGATAGCCGCGACCCTTCAGCTGCTCTTTTGTCCAGGAGAGAAGTCCGTGATAGATTTCCTCGTTTGTACAATCTTTTACATTTTTGTTATATTTGTCTTCAAATACTTTGCTTAATGTTTCCATTTTTTGATCTCCTTTCGTGGATCTTGATGGGATGAAATATGTTTTTACAAGGTTGTTTGCTTTGTTTTTGATGATATTAGGATATCACGCATCCCCTTTCAAAAATATAACAATCCTGTCATGATATGTAAGATATTTGTCAGACTGTTTTTCCATTTTTACTGTAGCTCTGCATAGAAATGTAACCGGGACATGTGCGACTGCTGCTGGAGCTTTCTCAAATCTGTCTCATACTCTTCCTGTACTTATGCGGCGAAACCTTATTGGACTGCTGAAACTTCTTTATAAAATAACTTGTACTGTTAAATCCCACCTGCATGGCTATCTCCGTCACAGGTGCATCGGAATGTGTCAGAAAGTACTTCGCCTTCTCCATACGGAAGTCATTGATGTATTCCACCAGGGTTTTTCCCGTATACTGGCGGAAAAGCTTCATAAAATAATACTCACTGTAATTGGAAAGTCCGGAAAGCTCTGAAACGGTAAGATTCTCCTGATAGTGAAGGCTGATATGATCCAGCACTTCCTTTACTGCTGCAAGACTTTTATTCTGTTCTGTACTTACCGGGATAATATAATGCTTTGTCAGCATCTCATAAAAGAAATCAAAGAACAGCATTTTCAGCTTCACATAAAAATATGGCTCCTTCTCCGTATGACAGTCATGGATCTCCTGAAAAATTTCCCGAAGCTTCTCATAGCCGGAATCTCCTTCTTCTATATGATGACAGAATTCTGCCTTGTTTTCTATTAATGGTGATACCACACATTCCTGGCAGATATCTCCCGGCTGACCTGCAAGGAAGCCCAGGCTGAAAACTACACTCTTATAATAAAGAGGCTTCTTAAGATCAGTTCGCATACTGTGGAGAACTCCACAGTTCACGATCAGGATGTCCCCTTTTTTCAGACGGATACTTTCCCTGTTCAGTCTGGCAAAACCGCTGCCTTTTTCAATATACATAATCTCCATCTCACTGTGCCAGTGGTCATACAGTGCATGAAAGATCTCGCAGTTTCCCGTATAGGTTTCCACCGGCAGTTCAAAGGAACCGTGAGGACTTAATTCTTTTAGGTTATCATCCACTTCAGATACGTGAAGAGGATTTTTTTCGGATGTGTCTGTTTCTGGCATGATTTCCTCCGTGATCAATATCTGTCCAGCGGACATTTACCTTCCGCTGGATATACAATCCTGACATGATGATTCTGTTTGACTCCCTTAGTGTAAAGGATATTTGCAGCCATGACAATATTATATTTTCCCGTTTTCTTTTTTATGACGTTACTGTTACTCCGTTCTCAGCAACACGCCTCGCAATGCACTTCCACAAACAGCAATCTTGACTTTTCCCCTTCCAACTGCTATATATAATATTTAGGATAAAATAATTTGACTTTAAAAGGAATGAAAACTGCTATGAATCCATTAAAAAAAGCTTACTGCCGGATTTTTCAGAACATCTTTAAATTCGCCCTTCCACTGCTTCCTTACCGCAATCCGAAGATCATCGGAAGTGTCAAAGGAATCCCGGAAGTTCTGCAAAAAAGAGATTATAATAATGTACTTATCATCACAGATGCAGGGATCCGAAGCCTTGGCCTTACGGAGCGTCTGGAACAGACGCTGAAGCGAAGCTGCATCTCTTATCATATCTACGACAAAACCGTTGCCAATCCGACAACTGTCAATGTAGACGAAGCTCTTCACATGTATCTGGATAATGACTGCCAGGCGATCATTGGTTTTGGCGGCGGTTCCAGTATGGACTGTGCCAAAGCCACAGCAGCCCGCATTGCCAAACCGCATCAGTCTCTTGCTCAGATGAAGGGAATCCTGAAAATCCACAAAAAGCTTCCTCTTCTCATCGCTATTCCTACAACTGCCGGAACCGGAAGTGAAACAACACTTGCAGCCGTGATCACAGATGCACAGACCCGGCACAAATATGCCATCAACGATTTTCCGCTGATTCCACGCTACGCAGTCCTTGATCCGAAGGTTACCTTAAGCCTTCCACCGTTTATCACAGCTACAACCGGAATGGATGCCCTGACCCATGCAGTGGAAGCGTACATCGGCAACTCCACCACGCCGGGCACAAGAAAAAATGCCCTGGATGCTGTCAGACTGATCTTCGAAAATCTGGATACCGCCTACACAGACGGCAATAATATTGAATCAAGACGAAATATGCTCCGCGCTTCCTATTTTGCAGGCTGCGCATTCACCAAATCTTACGTTGGATATGTCCACGCAATTGCCCATTCCCTTGGTGGAAAATATAATGTTCCACACGGACTTGCCAATGCAGTGATCCTGCCTATGGTGCTGGAAACATACGGAGATTCCATCACTCACAAGCTCCGCAACCTGGCTGTAACTGCAGGTCTCTGCGACAAACATGAGGATGATAAAACTGCTGCACAGATGTTTATTGATGCTGTAAAAGATATGAAAAAACGCTTCGGTATCGGTGATCACATCCCTGAGATCCAGGAAACAGATATCCCGGAACTTGCTCATTATGCAGACAAAGAAGCCAATCCGCTGTACCCGGTTCCTGTGCTGATGGATGCCGGTGAACTTGAGACATTATATTATCGCCTAATGCCGCCAGTCAGTAATTCCTGAGTATCAACTCACACAACATTTTCAGAAAGGAGCTTCAATCCATGGAAAAAGAACAGATCACCCAGCTTTTGGATAAACAACGCCAGTACTTCTACTCCGGCGCAACTTTAAATCTTGATTTTCGTATCAGTGCCCTGAAACGTCTTCGTGCCTCCATCCAGAAACATGAGCATCAGATCCACGCAGCCCTGAAAAAAGACCTTGGAAAAAGCAATTTCGAGAGCTACATGTGCGAAACTGGTCTCGTGCTTTCTGAGATCACACATATGCTGAAAAACATCCGCTCCTATGCAAAAGAACAGACCGTTCCCACTCCTCTGGCACAGTTCCACTCCCGCAGTTTCCGCAAACCATCCCCATATGGCGTGGTCCTTATCATGAGTCCATGGAACTATCCGTTCCTTCTCACGATCGAGCCTCTGGTCGATGCCATTGCAGCCGGAAACACTGCCATTCTGAAACCAAGTGCTTACTCACCGGCAACAAGCGAAGTGATCCGCCTTCTGATCCACGAATGTTTTGATGAAAAATATGTTGCTACTGTCACAGGAGGACGCGCGGAAAACACTCATCTTCTCAGCCTGCATTTTGATTATATCTTCTTTACAGGAAGCCAGTCTGTAGGAAAAGAAGTTATGCGAAAGGCTTCTGAATACCTTACCCCAGTTACTCTGGAGCTCGGTGGAAAAAGCCCCTGCATCGTGGATAAAACCGCTAATCTCCGCCTTGCAGCAAAACGTATCGTATTCGGCAAGTTCCTGAACTGCGGCCAGACCTGCGTAGCACCGGACTATATCTACTGTGATCCTGAGATCAAAGATGCCCTGGTTGCAGAGCTCCGCAGACAGATCTCACGCCAGTATGGAAAAGAACCGCTCAAAAACCGGGACTACGGAAAGATCATCAATGAAAAGCATTTCGACCGTATCAACAGCCTCATTGACCCGTCCAAAACAGTGTGCGGCGGCAACTCCGACCGTGAAAACCTCCAGATCGAACCAACGCTCCTGGATAATGTAACCTTCGATGATCCGGTCATGCAGCAGGAGATCTTCGGCCCGGTACTCCCTGTCCTCACCTACGACTCTCTAGGAAGTGCTGTCACCAGGATCAACTCCATGGCTCATCCCCTGGCCCTCTACCTCTTCACCAATAACGAAAAAAACGCCCAGGAAATAACTTCCCGGTGCGGTTTCGGTGGTGGCTGTATCAATGATGTACTGATTCACCTTGCCACCAGCAATATGGGCTTTGGCGGCTTCGGTGAAAGCGGTATGGGATCCTATCACGGAATCGACGGATTCCGGACATTCTCCCATTATAAGAGTATTGTAGATAAGAAAACATGGATTGATCTGCCTATGCGGTATCAGAAATATCGGAAGATTTATGAGAAGATGGTGCGGGTTTTTATGCGGTAGGAATAAACAGAAGACGATGCCTGCTGCATCGTCCTCTAAATAATTTATATTTTCTTACTTACTGTCTGCTTCATGTTTGTAATGATAAAACCATTCTTATTGTTAGCCTTTTTAAGATATATTTTATACGTTCCCATTAATCCGCAGTTTACTTTATCCCAGGAATTATAAAGATAAATATTGTAGGTAACCTCGTATGTTCTTGTCCCTGTCCTTACTATTTTTCTGACAGACCCTTTCGGGCTGGTCATACCCCAGTCGCCTGTATTATAGATAATCTTATTATTTTTATTATATACAAGATAAGCAGGATTTTTTGAATATCTGTATTTGCTCATCTTTTTGAATGTTACTTTAGAAGTATTAAAATAAAGTTTCATTTTAGTCTGGATCTTTTTCTTAACATAAGTTAAACTGCAGCCGTTTAATTTACTATCTGGTATAGCTATCATCGTTGTCTTGGCGTAATCATCAAATTTGAAAGAATAATTTTCCAGACATCCAACACCTAGATAATAATCAACCCCTCTTAACATTTTTGCTACTGATTTCCGGTATGTTCCTGTAACATCCTTCCTGGCAAACGCTGAAGCAGAAAGTGGAAATGAAAAGAGCATAACCACTGCTAAAATGACTGCTAAAAAACTTTTAAATTTCTTTTTCATTTTAACCCTCTATCACTATTAATATCTCTTCCATTTAAGTGATGAAAAATTTTTACCCTTTTCGCCTTTGAGCATTTTTTTTATATACTGAGAATATTTTGCTTTGCTTGTTTTTTTGTTACCTATATAGTATGTTGTCTTAATTGGTTTAGAATCATAGGAACGTGATCCATAATCTTTTCCAACCTGAGCAACCAATTTGTATACTCCTGTTTTTGATTGCTTATAATAATAATCACAAAGATATCCCATATGTCCACTGTTCTTTATATAAATAACTTTATGCTTCGGATAGTATTTTGTAAATGTTCCCTGTCCTACAGCAGCAACCGTCTTTACAGTTCTATTTTTATATGAATATATTGCCTGTGTAAGATATCCATACCCCGGTTCAGTAATCAGCTCATCAATATGATCTCCGTTAATATCCACATATACATATCTCATTTTAGAAGAACTATATTGGTAATACTTCTGTTTATCTGCCTTTAATTGTCTTTTCAAAGCAGCATGCGCTTTTGCATTAGCATTACTTGCAGCATTTACAGTTACTCCTGAACAACATATTAATACTAAAACAATTAATAATGAGAGAATTTTTGTTTTCTTTTTCATTGATTATCTCCTTTTCCTACCAATACTACAATATTTCAATTTAACAAACTTTCTTTTTATGAGATTTTATTTAAACATGGCACTGTTTGAGTTTTCAACCCAACCTGTTTTCCCATTGACTGTAATCTGGTAAACATAATTAGTTTTATTAAATCTTACATAATTTAATGTTACTTTCTGTCCAGCTTTTACACTTGGCCCGTTTTTTATATTAAGTCTCGTTGCACTCTTACTTGTTTTAAATGAAGTCATTGCATAATAAGTTTTTCTTCCTGTAATCTTTGCATTCCAAGACTGACAGGAAATTTTTTTGTTCTTAATTGTATATTTTGTCACAGCAGTAAGCGGCTGTGATACATTTCTGAAAGAACTCGGATTCCGTGATCCTGGTGTTGATGTAATATACAATGTGTTTCCTGAAACTTTTGTAAAATCGCGATACACAAAAGACTTATTTAATCCATTCACTCCCGATACATTTTTGAATTTTCCTCCTGAATAGGCATATGTCTCTAACTCATGTCCCCCATATAAGTACTTCTCAACCAGCAGATAATTATCTTTCGTACCAACACTGCACCAATAAATATCAGCACCTTTTCCTATAAAAATACGCTGTTTGAATTTTCCGTTAAGATAAATTCTTGCATATCCCCGTTCTGAATCAGCAGCACATTTAAAATGGTCTTTTTTACCATCTCTGGTAAAATCATAGCCTGAATACGTTCTGTCTGCCTTCAAGGCAACCATCCGGCTTGCCGCCTGAACTGTAACTGTCTTACCTCCGGTGATAAGAAGTACACCAAGAAGCATCATACATAATGTCTGGCAAAAACTTTTTAATTTACTGTTACTTTTCATACATGCACCTTTCCATTCTTAGTTTTACAACTATGTCTTATACAAAGTATATCATTGTAATTTATTCCATACAAGTTACAGCTGTAAAAACTTAGTAAGCGCTTGTTCGCTTACTTATCAGACTAATTCCGGTGAGCATATGTGCTTTGCAATTACGGAACCATTTATACTTCAGATTTTTCAGGACTTTCTTACAGATATGGATCCAGATGTGTACTATTCTCCTGAAGAAGCTGTCGGGATCATCAATCATATGATCAAACAGCTGGAAGCAAATTAATTTGACAGAAGTGCAAAAAGAATGCTGCTCCGTCATCTGCTTGATGACAGAACAGCATTCTTTTTGTGTTCTTTAGATTATTTTTTCTGTAATTTCAATACTTCCTCAATCGGTAATCCCGAAAATTTGGAAATGTCTTCTCTGGAAAAGATTGATCCGATAGTCTGGTATCATAGCAAGCATTATCTAATTGCGTCCTTCATCTCTTTCACATAAGCCTTAACCTTCGGCACACAGTCCTTGCCGTAAGCTCCGCAAATCTTTACAATGGCAGATCCTACGATGGCTCCGTCGGACTGGTCAGCCATCTTTTTTGCCTGCTCCGGAGTTGAGATTCCGAAGCCTACTGCACATGGGATGTCTTTCTGGGCTTTTACCAGCTTCACCATAGCTCCGATATCTGTGGTAATGTTGGTACGCATTCCTGTTACTCCAAGGGAAGATACGCAGTAAACAAAGCCTTCTGCTTCTTTGGCGATCATGGCGATCCTCTCATGGGAGGTCGGTGCGATCAGGGAGATCAGGTCAAGACCGTACTGTTTGCACACAACGTCGAACTCTTCTTTTTCCTCAAAAGGAACATCCGGAAGGATCAGTCCGTCCATTCCAGCTTCTGCTGCACGCTTGATGAAACGCTCTGTTCCGTAGGAAAATACTACGTTTGCGTAGGTCATGAATACCATTGGGATTTTTGTGTTTTTACGGATTGTTTCTACCATTACAAAAACTTTATCTGTTGTCACGCCGCCTGCAAGTGCGCGGACATTGGCCTCCTGGATCACAGGCCCTTCTGCTGTGGGATCAGAGAACGGGATTCCAAGCTCGATCAGATCTGCTCCGGCTTCCTCCATTGCATAAACCAGCTTTTCTGTTATCTCCAGAGACGGATCTCCGCAGGTTAAAAAAGGAATAAATGCTTTTCCGTTTGCAAATGCTTCTGTAATTCTCTTATTCATGAATATCCTCCCCTCTGTAGCGTGCGATCGCCGCACAGTCCTTATCTCCACGTCCTGAAATGGTAATTACCATGATCTTGTCTTTTCCAAGTGTCGGTGCGATCTTTTTCGCATAGGCCACTGCGTGAGCACTTTCGATCGCAGGGATGATTCCTTCTGTTCTGGAAAGATACTCAAAAGCATCTACTGCCTCGTCGTCTGTTACAGGCACGTATTCTGCTCTTCCGATATCATAAAGGTGTGCATGCTCCGGTCCTACTCCCGGGTAATCCAGACCTGCGGAAATAGAGTATACCGGTGCGATCTGACCGTATTCATCCTGGCAGAAATAGGATTTCATGCCGTGGAAGATCCCAAGACGACCGGTTGCAATGGTTGCTGCTGTCTCTGCTGTATTCACGCCACGTCCTGCTGCCTCACAGCCGATGAGACGAACATCTTTATCCTCAATGAAATTGTAAAAGGTTCCGATGGCATTGGAGCCGCCGCCTACGCAGGCCAGAACAACGTCCGGAAGTCTGCCCTCTTTTTCCAGCATCTGCTCTTTGATCTCCTTGGAGATCACTGCCTGGAAATCACGGACGATGGTCGGGAACGGATGTGGTCCCATAACAGATCCCAGTACATAGTGGGTATCTGAGATACGGTTTGTCCACTCACGCATGGTCTCGGAAACAGCATCTTTTAAGGTTGCTGTTCCACTTGTAACTGCATGGACTTTTGCTCCGAGGAGACGCATTTTGTAAACATTCAGGGCCTGACGTTCCGTATCTTCTTTTCCCATGAAAACCTCACATTCCATACCCATTAAAGCTGCTGCTGTTGCAGTTGCAACACCATGCTGGCCGGCTCCTGTCTCTGCGATGACACGGGTCTTGCCCATTTTTTTTGCAAGAAGTACCTGTCCCAGAACGTTGTTGATCTTGTGAGCTCCTGTGTGGTTTAAATCTTCTCTTTTCAGATAGATCTTAGCTCCGCCAAGGTCTTCTGTCATATGTGCCGCATAGTAAAGACGGGAAGGTCTTCCTGCATATTCATTGAGAAGCTCTGTGAGCTCACGGTTGAATTCCGGATCGTTTTTGTAGTGGTTGTATGCTTCCTCAAGCTCCAGAACGGCGTTCATCAGTGTTTCCGGGATGTACTGTCCGCCATGGATGCCGAATCTTCCTTTTGACATGTTATATTTCCTCCTTTATGTTCCTCACGGTCTGTACCGCTTTTAATATTTTATCCGGGTCTTTGTGACCGTCGGTTTCCACGCTGCTGCTTAGATCAACTGCCCAGGGGTGGAGCAGGTGTATGGCTGATTCCAGATTTTCACAGCCCAGACCTCCTGCCAGAAACCATGGACGTTTGATCGCCGGTACCAGACCCCAGTCGAAAGTTTCTCCTGTTCCTCCTGCGCCCTGATCCAGAAGGATATAGTCTGCTTCCGAAAGGATTGCTTTCTTTATATCTGCTTCTGTTTTTATGGAAAAAGCCTTTATCAGAAGCTGGTCTGTCATGGTCTTAAGCTGTCTTATATAATTCTCGTCTTCCTGTCCGTGAAGCTGTGCCAGTGCAATGGTTCCTTCGTTTAAAAGCTGTGCGGGAAGCTCCACCGGTGCATTGACGAATACGCCTACCGGCAAAATATTCTCATCCAGCTGTTCCCGGAGTTTCCGAAGCTGCTCCACTGTGACATTTCTCCGGCTTTTGGGGAATTCTACAATAAATCCGCAGAAGTCCGGTTTTGCCTGGTTCACTGCCTGGATGTCTTCCGGGCGGGTGAGACCGCAGATCTTGATTCTGGTTCTGCTCCCATGTTTCAACTGTTGTTCTCTCATATTCAGCCAATCCTGCCCTTTCTGTCTGCCCCTGCACCTTCCTATTTCGTTACTGTTTGCTGCTGGTCAGCTCTGTTACTTATTTGCTCTATTCTTTCGTTTGACCTTTATACAAGTGCTCCGCCATTCAGCTTTTCCAGTGCCGCTTTCTTATCCGCGCTTCGCATCAGGGTCTCACCGATCAGGACTGCCCCTACCCGGTTTCTTTCCAGAATAGCGATATCTCCTGCGTTTTTGATTCCGCTTTCTGAAACGAACACTACATTATCCGGTGCCAGATTTCTCAGACGGATGCTGTTATTCATATCAACATTAAAGGTTTTCAGGTCACGGTTATTGACTCCGACGATCTTTGCACCTGCTTTTAATGCTCTTGCTACTTCTTCCTCGTCGTGGGCTTCCACCAGTGCATCCATTCCCAGAGCTTCTGCCAGCTCCCTGTATTCCAGGAGTTCCTGATCATTTAAGATGGCGCAGATCAGAAGCACTGCCGATGCGCCGAATACTTTTGCCTGATAGATCATATACTTATCCACCGTAAAATCCTTTCGGAGTACCGGGATATCCACCGTTTCTGTGATCTCACGGAGATAAGCGTCACTTCCCATAAAGTAAAATGGCTCCGTGAGACAGGAAATTGCAGATGCACCTGCTGCCTCGTATTCTTTCGCGATTTCCAGATATGGAAAATCCGGTGCAATCAGTCCTTTGGACGGGGAAGCTTTTTTTACTTCGCAGATGTAAGACATGCCCGTTTTTTTCAGTGCTTCCAGAAAGGAGGGCTGCTGAGGTGCTTTTTCAGCCAGGGCTTTCAGCTGATCCAGAGGAAACTGAAGTTTTTCCTTCCGGATACGTTCTCTTGTTTTTTCTGCGATTTCTTCCAGAATGTTTTTTTCGCTCATTCTTTTTTTCTCTCCTGACGCTATTATCTTTAAATCTCGTTACTTAATTTGATGAATTCCTCAAGTTTAGCTGCAGCAGCACCACTGTCGATCAGGTTTTCAGCCATCTTCACGCCATCTTCTATAGTCTTCGCTTTTCCCGCGATATAAAGTGCTGCACCTGCGTTCATGCACACAGCCTGACGCTTCGCTCCTTTTTCGGTTCCGTTTACAATAGCTTTTGTAATCTCTGCGTTCTCTGCCGGTGTGCCGCCTGCCAGTTCTTCTTTGCTGCAGCGTGTGTAGCCGAACTGCTCCGGTGTGATCTCATAGGACTGGAACCATCCGTCCTTGATCTCGCATACAGAAGTCGGTGCACTCATGGAAATCTCATCCAGCTTATCCTGTCCGAAAACTACCATTCCGCGATTAACGCCAAGTTTCATCATAACCTGTGCAAGCGGCTCTACCAGAGACTGGTCAAAGACTCCCATCAGCTCCATATTTGCGCCAGCCGGGTTGCTTAATGGTCCGAGAATGTTAAATACAGTACGGATTCCAAGCTCTTTACGGATCGGTGCCACATATTTCATTGCAATGTGATAATTCTGTGCGAAAAGGAAGCAGATATTGATCTTTTTCAGGAGCTCCGCACTCTTTTCCGGCGGAATGGTGATCTTTACGCCAAGTGCTTCCAGAACATCCGCTGCGCCGCTCTTGGAGGATGCTGCACGGTTTCCGTGTTTTGCTACCGGAACGCCGCCTGCTGCGATCACAAGAGAAGATGTTGTGGAAATGTTAAAGGAGTTTGCTCCGTCACCACCGGTTCCTACGATCTCCAGAACATCCATATCGTGGAGAAGCTTGATACAGTGCGCTCTCATACCTGCTGCAGATGCAGTGATCTCATCAATAGTCTCTCCTTTCAGAGAAAGTGCAGTAAGGTAGGATGTCATCTGTACCGGTGTTGCCGCACCGTCCATGATCTCATTCATTACGGCTTCTGCTTCGTCATATGTAAGATCTTCTTTTTTTGAAAGTTTAATGATTGCTTCTTTGATCATTTTTGTTTCCTCCTGTTCTGTAACGATTCTGTCTTTTATGGATTGCCGTTCTCTGTCTTATCTTTCTCTGACAACTTTTATAAAGTTCCCGATCATTGTTTTTCCATCTGGTGTCATAACTGATTCCGGATGGAACTGTAATCCGAAGATCGGATATTCTTTATGTTCCAGTGCCATGACCTCGCCATCCTCAGACTCTGCCGTGACAATAAGCTCTTCTGGTAAGGTATCCCGGATTGCTGCCAGTGAGTGATATCTGGCTGCCGGAAAAGTTTCCGGAAGTCCTTCAAACATCCGGCTCTTTCCAACTTTATGTATTTCTTTCTGCTTTCCGTGCATCAGCTCTTTTGCATAGGATACTGTCCCTCCAAAGGCTTCACAGATGGACTGATGTCCAAGGCAGATACCCAGGATCGGCAGCTTGTCTTTGAAATATTTTATGGATTCAATACAGATTCCTGCATCCTCCGGTCTTCCCGGACCAGGGGAAAGGATCAGTGCTTCCGGCTTCATGGCCTCCAGCTCTTTGATGGTCACTTCATCGTTTCTTACTACCTTGATATCCGGCTCCACAGAACCGATCAGCTGGTAAACATTATAGGAAAAGCTATCATAATTATCGATCAGTACTATCATTCCAGTCCCTCCTGTGCAGTTTCAATTGCCTGTACAACGGCTCTTGCCTTATTGCAGCATTCCTGAAATTCACTTTCCGGAACACTGTCTGCCACGATTCCGGCTCCTGACCGGATGCAGATCTCGCCGTTCTTTTTATAAACCAGACGGATGGCAATACATGTATCCAGGTTTCCGGCAAAATCCAGATATCCGATAGCTCCGCCGTAAATGCCTCGCTTGCTCTGTTCCAGTTCCTGGATGATCTGGCAGGCACGGAATTTCGGTGCTCCGGAAAGTGTTCCTGCCGGAAGAATGGCATCTACTCCATCTACAGCGTCTTTATCGTCCCGGATCTGACCAGTGACTGTGGAACCGATATGCATAACATGGGAAAAACGCTCAATGCACATATATTTTTCTACGTTCACGGTACCGATCTTACTGATCTTTCCGATATCATTTCGACCAAGATCCACCAGCATGTTGTGCTCCGCACGTTCCTTCTCATCAGCCAGGAGTCCTTTTTCCAGTGCCAGGTCTTCTTCTTTTGTCTTGCCTCTTGGTCTTGTTCCTGCAAGCGGGAAGGTGCTTAATTCTGTTCCTGCAAGCCTGGCAAGTGTTTCCGGGGAAGCTCCTGCAATCTCAATATCATCACTGGAAAAATAAAACATATACGGTGAAGGATTGGTAGCCCTGAGAACACGGTATGTATCAAAAAGACTTCCCTCCGCTTTCGCTCTCATCGGATTGGAGAGCACCACCTGGAAAATATCTCCTTCGTGGATGTAATGTTTCACTTTCTCAACCATCTCACAGTATTTTGCTTTCGGAAACTGGGGTTCAATGGAAGATTTCAGCTTCAGTGACGGAAATTCATCCTGCTTTCCATTGCGGATCAGATCTGCCATCTCTTTTAATTTCGCTTCCGCTTTCTGGTAGGAGTTTTCCAGATCATCTGTCATCACTCCTGTAATGAGAAGCACCTTTTGTCTGTAATGGTCAAATGCAATTACCTGGTCAAAAAGCATCAGGTCCATATCACGGAAATCCTGTTCTGTCTCATCTGTAAGATTCAGCTTCGGCTCGCTGTACTTGATGTAATCATATGAAAAATATCCTACCAGACCACCGGTGAAAGTAGGCATATCCTCCAGCACCGGGCTTTTATATTCTTTCAGAATCTTTCGGATGGCATCTCCCGGATGCTTCACCTGCTGTACGGTTTTCTCTTCAGTTCCGTCCTCATGGATCCTGCGGATCTGAAGCTTTCCATCTGTACAGGTAATTTCCATGGACGGTTCATATCCCAGGAAGGAATACCGCCCCCATACCTCTGTCTGGCTGGCACTTTCCAGAAGATAACAATGTCTGCTGGCTGTGCGTAAGGTCCTCATCACTTCTACCGGTGTGTAGCGGTCGGAATACAGTTCTCTGCATACGGGGATGCGCCGGTATTCGCCTGACTGTGCAATAGTTTTAAGTTGTTCTAATGTTGGATACATATACAGGCCCTCCTGAGTTCTTATCATCTCACCTGCCGGAAGGAAACAGAACATAGCAGGAAATTTATATACAAAAATCGCCCGTCTCCGGCAGAATCCAGTTCTGCCAGGGACGAGCGTCAAATTCAAAATCACCCGCGGTGCCACCCTGATTCACGGTTCGATCCGTGCACTTGGCGGAATACCTTCATATTCCCGGCAACTGACGTATGCCTTCACGTCACAGAATACTCGGTATCTACAACACCTTTCCCTGTGCCCTCAGCGGTCCATTTGATAAACTGCCTCTCGATCCGGCTCTCACCCTCCCGGACTCTCTGTGCGCGCATGAATATCTTTATCTCTGCTTCAACGGTTTAATGGTTTACTCGATTAAATTTTTTATATAAAATAGCATAGCTTTTCTGATATGTCAATACAAAAGTTGAAAAAAATGTCATTTTGTTCTATAATTATGTTAGTAAATTTGTCATAAAAATCACAAAAGAAAGGAGCCTATCGTAAAAATACCATGGCTGAAAATAACAAAAACACCTGGCTGGACACACCTGATCCACAGGTTTTTATCAAAAATTCCGCAAGATTCAATGATTTGATGATGATGTACCGCTGTACTGTCCGTGAGGTACGCACCAAGCTGGAAGTCCTTAACGACGAATTTTCATTGGAATATAAACGTAACCCTATCTCCTTCATCAAGACAAGGATTAAAAAGCCGGAAAGTATTTACAAAAAGCTCAAAAAACTCGGCTATGAGTTTACTGCGGAGAATATTCAGAATCAGCTGAATGATGTGGCCGGCATCCGTGTTGTCTGTGCCTTTATCGATGATATCTACACCATTGCAGACCTGATCACCAAACAGGATGACATTACAGTCATTCAGGTAAAGGACTATATCAAAAATCCAAAACCAAACGGCTACCGCAGCTATCACATGATCGTGGAGATTCCTGTGTTCTTCTCCAAGGGAAAAACTCCCATGCGTGCGGAGATTCAGATCCGTACCAATGGAATGGATTTCTGGGCTACTCTGGAACATCAGCTGCGTTACAAACAGAATATCGAAGAAATGGACGGTTATGAGGAAGTCAGCAATGAGCTGTTGAACTGCGCCCGCGCTGTGATCGATATGGATAACGAAATGCAGCGGATCAAAAACAAGATCGGACAGTTCCATGATATTTAAAACAGGTGAGGCTATTACAGCCTCACCTGTTCTTTCTCACTGTTTTTTACCCTGAATGCCCGCGGTGTCATGTGATAATGTTCCTTAAACACCCGATGAAAATAACTGTTATTTTCATAGCCTACGGCTGCAATGATATCGCTGACAGGCAGATCTGTTTCACACATCAGCTCTACAGCTTTATTCAATCTCTTTCTCTGAAGCAGCTCCTTGAAATTAAATCCTGTCGTTTTCTTGATCATTTTGCTTAAAACATGCATAGGCAGGTGAAGTCGGCTGCACAGCTCAGTCAAGGTAGCAGTCCGATATTTCTGCTCAATGTAATCCAGCGTTGTCATGGAGATCATATTTTCATACTGATTGGGAAGTCTCATCTCTACATACTGCACAGATTCCACCAGATACATAAAGATCAGGCCCATTGTGGTCTGATTGATCCGTTCCCGGTTCTCCTCACCATTTACAAGGGAATAGATGATGTTTTCAAGAAGGTTCTGGATCTGCAGCACCTCTGCAACTTTAAAGTGCAGATACTCTCCTCTCTCCTCATCCTGGCGGAGAACATTCACCAGAAAATCTGCCAGCATATTGTCATTGCCTGTCATGGAATAGGCTACGTCAAAAAACTCCGGCAGCACCATAAAATTGATTGCAATATCATTCTGACCCGCTTTCAGGATCTCATGCTTCGTAAACTGATTGAGAAAAAGCAGCTCACCTTTATTCACTACGACCCTTTTTCCATCGATGATATTAGTGAGGGAGCCCTCGCACACATACAGCACCTCCACAAAATTATGCCTGTGCGCCGGAAAATATACGAACCGGGTGTGAGTACGCACTGCAATCAGTCTGCCTTCCTTGAGCATCTTGCGACTGTCCACAGTAAAATCCCGGCCGGATGTATAGAGATCTTTGTCTACCTCTGCCTCTCCGTCCAGGATTCTCCTCTCTTCATCTGTAATTTTTCTCAGCTGATCCAGTAATGCCTGCTGCATGTATTTTGCTCCTTCATCTGTTCATGGTTTTCTGTTCTGCTGTCCTCATTTTAACACTGCAGCCATAAGAGTACAACCAGAATCAGAAGACTCAGATTTTTTCGGAAACCTTCTATACACGAAATCCAAATATACGAAACAAGGCGGAGTCCGAAGACTCCGCCTGTTCTGAAAGGATTTATCATATGATCATACAGTCAATCTGAGGATTGATTAGTACAGTTTAGCCATCTCCTCGATGTTGCTTGTATCGAATTTCAGAGGTGCGCCAAGAACAACTTCTGTACCGCCGTCATCAGCATCTGTTACTGTATAGTCACCAAGGTCACCAGCTGTGAACTTGTCATCTTTAGCACCTGTGATGTCACCGTTGATTAGAGAAATTGTTGTGTAAGCACTGAGTTTTCCAAGGCCCTGCATATCCCACAGATAGAAGTATGGGCAGGAATGAGAATCATCATCACCTGTGTACTCCTGCATCTCAGATGGAAGTCCAAGTCCTGTCAGCTTGCAGGAAGATCCGTTATCCTGAAGATATTTAGCTGCTGCTGCGATACCAACTGTTGTAGGTGCGCAGATAACTTTCAGATCTTTGTAGTTCTGAAGAAGAGCTGCTGTCTGGTCTGTGGATTTCTGCGGCTCATCATCACCGTATACAACGTCTACAAGCTCAAGCTTGCTGTATTTGTCATCGCCTTCCATGATGGTCTTCATTGCATCGATCCATGCATTCTGGTTAGCGGACTGAGATGTAGCGGAAAGGATAGCAAACTGTCCCTCACCACCGGAAATATCAAGAACTGCATCCATAAGTGCCTGAGCAACTTCTTTTGTACCAGCCTGGTTTACGAAAATCTCACGGCTGTCTTTGTTCGGAGCGGAGTCGAAGGAAGATACTTTGATTCCCTCATCCATAGCTTCCTCAAGCTTAGCCTGAAGAGCGTTAACATCGTTAGCGGAAATACAGATTGCATCAAAGTCCTGAGAAATCAGGTTGTCAAGAACCTTGATCTGTGCATCAGCTGTAGCTGTCTCAGGATAAACGACCTGAACTTCGCCGCCTTCAGCCTCTACTGTCTCCTGGAAAGATTTAGCTGCGATCTCGAAGAATGCGTTGCCGGCTGCTTTACCAACCAGAGCGATTTTTTTGCCTTCTGCGGAATTTCCAGCTGCTTCTGTCTTAGTATCTTCGGATTTGTCATCTGCTGCGAGAACCGGGCAAACTGTACCAAGAACCATTGCTCCACAAAGGATTGCGCTAATTACCTTTTTTTTCATTGTTGTTCCTCCCTATAAAAATATAATTTTTTTATATGCTGCTGCCTCCGCTACACCACTGGAGGCAGCTAACAATCGTATTGGGTTTCAAAAATAATATTTAGTTTTTCTTCATTGCTACTGTTTTTTTCACATCGCCGATGATATTCGGGAGAGCTACTGCTGCTACCAGAAGTACACCGATGATAAGAAGGATTACCTGTGCATTTACGTTCTTCTGTCCAAGACCAACTCGTAAACATACGATGATGAATGCGGAAATGATACCGCCGGCCAGATTACCTTTACCACCTGTGGAGGAGATACCTCCGAATACTGCCATTGCGATGGCATCCATCTCAAATCCGTTACCGGTTGTTGTGTTTGCACCGTAAGAAGATGATACCAGGAACAGTGCACAAAGTCCGGACATAAGTCCCATAATTGTGTAGATGATGAAACGGATCTTCTCTACATGAACGCCTGCATAATAAGCTGCCACACGGTTTGTTCCGATTGCATAGGTACGACGTCCGAATGTGCTCTTTCCAAGGAAAATTGCGAAGATCACACCAAGGATCAGTACCAGGAAAAGAATGTATGGAACATTTCCTACTTTTCCACCAATAGCACGGAAACCGTCTGTGTTTGTGATCGCGATACTTCCGCCGGCTCCAAGTGTTACCTCAGCAATACCACGGAAGATGATCTGTGTTGCCAGTGTTACGATCATTGGAGGAAGCTCTTTGAAGCGGGTAAGGATAAATCCGTTAACCGCACCGCAGAGACCGCCAACAACCAGTGCTGTAAGTGCTACTACAATAAACGGAGCGTTTGTGTTGCAGACCATGCAGCTTAATGTTGCGGAGAGACACACGATCGCACCTACTGAAATATCAATTTCGCCTAATACCAGGATGTACGCCATCGGGAACATCATGAATACCTCTGCAAGGTAAACCGGCATCTGACGAAGAACACTCTTCAGATTATAAAATTCAGAAAATGATGCGCAGAAAATATTTACCAGGATAAAGAGAATGACCAGGATGCCTTCCCAACTGAATATGATGTGTTTCATCGGATTTTCCGGCACATTGTTAATACTTCTTCCAGATTTTCCAGCCATGATTTACATCTCCCTTCCCTTTAATGCATTTTTGTCTGCGATCCTCTGCAGGATAACATTGATCACAACTACTACCAGGATGATAACACCCTTGATCATGTTCTGCCACAGGGAGCTGATACCTACAAGTGGAAGAGCTTTTGCGATGGTTGCAAGGATGATGGAACCAAGGAACGCACCTACTACTGTTCCACGTCCACCGCTCATGCTTACACCACCGATAACGCAGGCTGCGATGACATCCATCTCACCACCGTACTGCATATCAGGCATTGCAGAAGCATAAACAGAAACCTGAAGTGCTCCGCCAAGACCTGCGAGGAATCCCATGATCACATATACAAGAAGGTTGATATTCTTTGCATTGATACCGGAAACCTGTGCTGCACTTGCATTACTTCCTACTGCGTAGATTCTTCGTCCTGTTCTTGTCCATTTCATAAAGAAGAAGAATACTACATAACAGATGATGATTACCCAGATTACTTTGTTAATTCCAAGAAATGTGGATGTTGCAAAATTTTTGAAATCACCAAGAGCTGCGGCACTTGCCCACTCACCACCGTGAGAAACAAGATATCCCATTGCTCTGTAGATGTACATAAAGCCCATGGTTGCAATGATCGGCGGAACGTTTGCTCTTGAGATCACAAGACCTACAACAAGTCCGCAGGCAATACCGATTGCCATTGCAATGATGAAAGCAAGTAATGTACTTGTGATATGTCCGTATTTCAGGAGCATACCAATGGACATACCGGAAAGTGCCAGGGTTGACATGATGGAAATATCGATTCCGCCTACCAGCATGACACACAGCATACCAAGTGACATTACCATTGTTACTGCATTATTTTTCAGCATCTCCATGAGTGACTTCGGCGTAAGGAATGACGGGCTGATCGCTGTGACAACTGCAAACAGCACGATTACGATAATTGCCAGCAGAGCCTCTCGGGAGCCTGTAATCTTCTTGATGACAGATTTCTTTTCCATTATTTAGTCCCCTTTCCAGTGCTCTTTTCCATGGACAGCTCAAGGATACCCTCCTGTGTTGCCTCTCCTCTGTTCAGTTCACCTGTCTTACGGCCGTTACACATAACGATGATACGGTCTGCCATACCCAGGATCTCCGGCATCTCGGAGGAGATCAGGATGATCGCATAGCCTTTCTTTGCCAGATCTCCCATGATCGCATAGATCTCGGCTTTCGCACCAACGTCAACACCCTTTGTCGGCTCATCCATGATAACGACCTTCATTTCCTGAGCAAGCGCCTTGGCAACAACAACCTTCTGCTGGTTACCACCTGACAGGGAGCTTGCCGGCTGGAAGATATCAACTGCCTTGGTATCTACTTCCTCAAGAAGCTTCTTGGAAATTTCTCTTTCTGTCTTCTCGTCGTTGAATCCGGATTTTGCATATTTACTGATGACCGGAAGTGTTACGTTTCTTCCAAGTCCCCAGCTCATGATCAGGCCTTCCTTCTGTCTGTCCTCAGGAAGAAGGATGATACCTTTTTCCATTGCCTCGGAAGGAGTCTTGATGTAAACCTCTTTTCCTTCAAGGAAAACTTTTCCTTCATCCGGACGGGTGATTCCGCAGACAGCTTCCACAACCTCTGTACGTCCTGCACCAACCAGACCGGTAAGACCTACGATCTCACCTGCACGTACATTGAAGGACACATCCTTGAAAAATCCTGTTCTGGAAAGATGTTCGATACGAAGCATCTCATCTCCCAGCTCAACCTCCGGCTTCGGGAACAGATCATTGATCTCACGTCCAACCATTGCTTTGATCAGATCTGCGTTTGTGATTCCGTTTACATCGTAGGTTCCGATATACTGTGAATCACGGAATACGGTAACTCTGGAAGCCAGACGGTACATATCCTCAAAACGATGGGAAATAAAGATAATGGAAACGCCATTCTCTTTCAGCTTATCAACCAGTGTATAAAGCTTCTCAGACTCGTTTCTGGTAAGTGCTGCTGTCGGCTCATCCAGAATGATGATCTTTGCATTTGTGGAAAGTGCCTTGGCGATCTCAACCATCTGCTGCTGTGCAACGGAAAGTGTACCCATCTCTGCTGTTGCATCGAAATCTGCATCCAACTCACCTAAGTACTTGTTCGCCTCCTGGTTCATCTCTTTCCACTGGATCATATGATGTTTGATGATCTCATGACCCATAAAAATATTTTCTGCAACTGTAAGGTGCGGATATGATGTCGGATGCTGATATACGGCTGCAATACCTGCCTCCTGGGCATCCTTCGGACCTTTGAAGTCAACCTTCTGTCCATTCAGGAACATCTCACCCTCTTCTGCTTTATGTACTCCGGTAATAACCTTGATAAACGTAGATTTACCAGCACCATTCTCACCCATCAGCGCGTGAACCTCGCCAGGCTTGAGCTGGAACTGTACATTATTCAGAGCTTTGACACCGGGGAATATCTTCGTAATACCTTTTAATTCAAGAACATATTCTGACACGGCTCTTTCTCCTCCCTTTCCTTTAATCTGATTATATTCTATCATCCGGCCCGCAGGTTGATAATGGGAATATTTTTGGATAAGGGTAAAATATTCTTCTTTTCCCTGTAAAATATTACTCATAAACCATTGCCCTATTCTCGTATTTCTATATACTTTATGCTATAATAGTAACGTTGACGTTACAGTTTTCTGTGAATATAAACAGAACTTTAAACGTCCGATTTACAAAGCTATGAAGCTATGCTCGATTGGAGAATTGTATATGAAATTACTGATCGTTGATGACGAAGAACTTACGCGTACCGGATTGATCTCATCTATTGACTGGGATTCTCTGGGAATTACCGAGATCCTTCAGGCAGACGATGGTGTGAATGGGCTGGAAATGGCCAGACTGTATAAACCTGAGATCATTCTCTGCGATGTGCGGATGCCGCGGATGACAGGCATTGCCATGCTGGAACGACTGGAGAAATTCCTACCGGACAGTATCCCTATCTTTATGAGCGGATATTCTGACAAAGAGTATCTGAAAGCTGCCATCAAATTAAAAGCCGTCAATTACATCGAAAAACCTCTGCATCCCGAAGAAGTACGGGCAGCAGTTCTTGAAGCAGAGACTCTTTACAAGCAAAAGCTCCGCTCCCATCGTGGCGAAGCGATCCATTCCCAGGAAATCGCTACCCGGCTGGCACAGCAGCTGACGCTTCCCCCTTCCGGCAGCACCAGGATCGCAGATCTCTGTCTGGAGCTGGAACAGCCGGAGCTTCTTGAACCCGGTATGAATTTTACTTCTGTAATTGTGAAGCTTAATGAATCTGTGGAAGCCTCCGGCATTTTCCTTGAAGATCTCCAGAACGACATTTCCCGTTTTCTGGAACATTATCATCTGAAATGTCTTTTTGTGGAAAAAAGAGTTCAATATCTGGTCCACCATATATATGGAACAAATGCTCTTTCCCCAGCAACACTTTCCGCAGTAGGAAGCTATATTTCCAGACAGTATGACAGCTGCGGAAAGCATCTGATCGCAGCCGGAAATACCGTAACAGATATTTCCAGGGTTTATCAGTCCTATGCCTCCGCCGTGATTCTTCTGCAGAACTGCTTTTTCTTTCCGGAAAAAACATTTCTCACAGAAAATATCATAACCCAGCTACCTTCAAAAGGGCCGGTTCCGGACTCCCTGCAGTCACCGGAAAATACCTTTTCCAACTATCTCCTGGCCGGCGAGGAAGAACACTGTGCTCAGTTTCTTGAAGAGCTTTTCCGGTATTACAGCTGCAATCACACATTTATTCCTAATCAGATCCGTGATCTTTATTACCAGCTGTTTAATGCACTTTCAGCTTCCCGTAAAAAAAATCAGGTAGGATCGGAGCTTCATGAAAAACAGGATCTGATCGTGGATACTCTGAACAACGCCTTTACCTACGAAGAGCTTCATAAAGCTCTGAAAGAAAAAACTGCCCGGTATTTCGAAGATGCCAAAAATTCCCAGCCGGAAAATTCCACTATCTTTATGATCAAGGATTACATCAGCCGGAACTACATGAACGATACTCTTTCCGTAAAAGATATCAGCGGACATGTATACCTTTCCACCTCTTATGTATGCACCTTTTTCAAAAGTGAGACCGGACAGACTCTCAATCAATATCTGACAGAGTACCGGATGGAAAAGGCCAAGCAGCTGCTTTCCGATCCCAGATACAAGATTTCCGAGATTTCTTCCAAGGTGGGCTATACGGATGGCAATTACTTCGGAAAAAGCTTCAAAAAATACTCCGGCTTTTCCCCTTCTGAATACCGGGAGAAAATGTCATGAGGGCCCTCTGGCGCCGTTTCAAAAACGGCTACCTGAATCTAAGCCTGCAGACAAAATTCACCATTGCCCTGATCAGCATTGTGGTAGTTCCTGCATTTCTTACTGTCTTTCTTTTTTATGGAAGACTTTACAGCATGGTGGTTTCCAATACCATCCGGCAGGAACAGGATGCTTCCGCAAAAACTGCACCTCTGATCGAACGGACTATGGAGACGATTCTTGCTACCACCCGGAATATTACAGGACAGAATTTTTTTCAGGAGCTTTTTTATATGCCGGTCAGCGATTCAGCAGAAGAGCTTGCCACCTCCAACCATGCCATTGATTTTAAAAATGCCCTTCAGCGTCTGACCACAGATTCCATTGTTACCGATGTACGGATCTATGTGGATTTTCCTGATGATCTGAAAGAACTGGATACTTACCCCAACACTGAGAATATCCTTGCTCCCTTAAGTCAGGCGAAAGGTACCTACTGGTACGGTATCTTTCAGGGAAACCGGAACGCCCAGGAAATGTTCTGTCCTTCCTTTTATCTAGGCTCCAGGGAAAAAAAGAATTATGGTGATATGGCATATATCTGCCCTTTAAGCCTTTATTATCACTCCACTGCCTATAAGGCTTATCTTGCAGTGTATTATTCCGATGACAAGCTTACCTCCATTCTTTCCGACAATCTATCTCTGGAAGGAAGTGTTTCATATATTGTAAACGAACGTGATGCCATTGTTGCCACCTCAGATCCGTCATTATCCGGAATCTACCAGCTGGATTACGACACCATCAAGGCTTCCTTTATGTCTTCCAATAACTTCATTGAGCGGAACATTCTGGACACAAAGGTTTATGCCGGTTTTTACAGTATTTCCAGTACGGACTGGTTTATGGTAACGGTCCTGCCTTCACCTCCGCTGATCCATGAGAGCAACCGGCTGATGATCCAGATTGCGCTTATCTACGCCGTTTTTCTGGTTCTGGCACTTATTTTTGCCAACATACTGGCTCATTCCATTACCGGAAGACTCTCTTCTGTGATCCGGCAGATGCAGACCGTCCGCCACGGCCCGCCTACTCCCATGGACAGCCCTTCTGCCCATGATGAGATCGGTGATCTGATCGATACCTACAACTATATGACCCGAAAAATGGATGAGCTGATGAAGACACAGGCAAAGGCCGCCGAAGATCTCCGGATCGCGGAATTTAATTCCCTCCAGGCACAGATCAATCCACATTTTCTTTATAACACCATGGATATGATCAACTGGATGGCACTGCAGGGACAGACAGATGAGATCAGTCACGCAGTGCAGAGTCTTTCCCGTTTTTATAAGCTGACCCTGAGCCGCAAAAAAGGAATCTCTACCATTGCAAGGGAGCTGGAGCATGTAACCATCTACGTGCAGCTTCAGAATATGCGCTACCACGACAGCATTGAGCTGATCACGGATATCCCGGATGAGCTGTCGGAATACCAGATCCCGAAGCTGACTCTTCAGCCCGTTGTGGAGAATTCCATTCTTCACGGAATTCTGGAAAAAGAATCCAAGTCCGGTACGATCGTAATTACAGGATGGATGGAAAATGAGAATGTTGTTCTTCTTGTTTCTGATGATGGTGTGGGAATTCCTCCTGAGATTCTTTCCACTATTCTCTCCGGAAACGGAAACAGCCAGTCCGGAGGCACAAATATTGCTGTTTATAATACGCACCGAAGGCTTCAGATCCTTTACGGAAATGATTACGGACTTACTTATTCCAGCAAGCCTGGAGAAGGGACGGAGGTTGAGATCCGGTTCCCTGCACATCGCGAAAAGTAACTTATGTTCCACAAAAATCTTTATTCAGAAATGAGGTATGACATTATATGAATACGCAGCCAACTGCACTTTTATATAATTTTAATGATCCTGAACGGCTTCGCCAGATCCGCCGCTATCTGAACCGTCAGAAGGTTAAGACACGGATCATCACAGCACCGGAATTTCTTCATCCGCTGGGATATCTTTTTGAGATTCCGGGATTTCAGCCCTCTTCCCGGTTTAATCTTGGAAGCAATTTCACCGATGAAATGATCGTACTGAAGGATTTTTCCAGTAAACAGATGGATGATTTTCTTGCTTTTTTCCGTGAAAACCAGATTCCCTCTGTTGCACTGAAAGCCATGCTCACACCTGTAACTCAGCACTGGTCTTCCGTTCAGCTACATAATGAGCTTTCCAGGGAGCACACACTTATGCATAAAAAATAAAAATCCAAAGCTTTGATCTGCCGAATCTGCCAGCTGCATTTCCGGCAGATTTTTTATTTTTCCACTGAAAAAGGAGACCGCTCCGCGCAGTCTCCTTTTCTGAATATGTTTTAGGTTGAATATATAAGAAAGAATTTATCTTGTCACGATATCTACCGGTACGTTAAAGATTTTTGCAACCTTCAGGATCGTATCAATGTGTCTTCCTGTAGCAGCTGCCATATGATGTGTCGGGCCAGCCTCGCTCCAACGGTTAACAAACTCTCTTGCTCCGCATGTGAAGCGTGTTCTCATGTTTGTATCACCGAAGGAAAGGATCGGTCCCTCCTCGTTTACACCCTCAGCTACAACGAATTTGAAGTTTCCATCTTTATCCTGAGTGATCGCAAGGTAGGTCACCGGACCTGTGTACGGATAGAACTGTGTCAGATATCCGCCACCTGTTTTGCCATGGAATACTTTTACGATCTTCATGGTTGGCTTCTTGTCAGAGATGTCAGCGTCACCGCTTCCGGAATGTCCGATGATACAGATATCATCATTGAAGTCAATGGAGTACATCTCAGAAAGCTGACCTGTACCGGAAATTGTCTTTAAGATACTCATTGCCATGGCAACTTTCATGTCACCCTCTACAGCACATGCAGTACCCTGTTTGATCAGCATGGAGAATGCCGGGATCAACATACTGTCAAGGACACCTGCTTTACCCTGTGCAAATCCGTCGTAATGGGAAGCGATCATTCCAAGATGCTCGTCCTTTACCCATTTCTCAAAAGCAACAACGTATTTGGCCATATCCCATACTTTCTCGATTGTGCCGCCGCCCTCAATATCGAATGTATCAAGGATATCCTGTGCTTTTGCACGGATTGCTTCCTCGTCTGTGATATCATCAGCGATCGCCCACATCTTCTCCCAGTCGAACTGTTTTGTGTAGAGGAACATTCTGTTATAGAGGTTTGTCTCATCAATATACAGATCCATCATACCCGGATATGGTCTTCCGATCTGTGCAATGTTAGTCTCACGGAATCTTCTTCTTACCTGAGCAGCCTTGCACCAGTCTTCGATCTCAGCCTGAACTGCAGGATCTCCGCCTTCTACAACGCCTGTGATAACCGCATGTCTCTTGCCTGCTCTCTCAAGGTCAGCAACTGCCTCGCCTACAGCACCGCATGCATAGCCTTCACCCAGCCAGGAGGCAATGTCAGTGTGCTCATAATCCAGTGCTTTGATCTTCTGAACGTTTACAAGAACAACCGGAACATCCAGATCACGGATCGCAGGAAGCATGTTGTAGGATGTAGCATATGTCAGCATCTGAAGAAATACAAGATCAACATCTGCTGCACGGAACTTATCTCCTGCCACCATTGCCTGCTCTTTTGTTGTCACCATTCCGCCGTCAACGATCTCTACTGTATCCGGGATCGTTTTCTTGAATGCGTCGTACTGTGCCTCAAATTCCGGCACCAGTGACGGAAACTGCGGAAGATATGCGCCTAAAGCAATTGAAAATACACCAACTTTTGCCTTTGTGTTAACTAACATAATAAAACCTCCAATTATTTATGCTTTGTATACTTTGATACCGAAGGACTCATGGATGGTTGTACGAGCCTCCTCGATCGTTTTGAACTCCTCGGCCTTCAGCATCTGTGCTGTGATATTACCGATTGCAGTAGCCTCACCAGGGCCTGCATGGATTTCTTTCTTTGTAGCTTTTGCAGTCAGCTCATTTAAGTATCCTGCATTGGAACCACCGCCTACGATATGGATACGGCTGTAGGTTCTTCCTGTCATCTCCTCAAGCTCTTTGGCTATTTTTGCATAGCACTCTGCAAGGCTTGTGTAGATAACGGTTGCGATCTCACCAAGAGTTTCCGGAACCTTCTGTCCTGTTCTGCGGCAATAATCCTGAACCTCTTTTGTCATATTCTCAGGAGAAAGGAAACACTCATCGTTTGCGTCTACTCTTGACGGGAAGTCTTTTGCCTCCTCAGCCATCTCGCAGATCTGAGCAAAGCTGTATGCATCATCAAACTCATGACGTACAGACTGGATCATCCAGAGACCCATAATGTTCTTCAGGTAGCGGAAACGTCCTGCATATCCACCCTCGTTTGTAAAGTTCATCTCACAGCTCTTCTCTGAGCAGTCTGCTTCTTTTCTCTCGATTCCCATCAGAGACCATGTTCCTGAGCTGATGTAGATGAAATCGTCATCATTTGCAGGAACGGCAAGTACTGCTGAGCCTGTATCGTGGGTAGCCGGTGCTACAACCTCAAGGTCAAATCCAACTGCCTCTTTTACTGCGTCTGTTAAATGTCCGATGCTTGTACCAGGCATGATCAGCTTCTGGAAGATCTTCTTCGGATATCCCAGCATGTCGATCAGCTCGTAATCCCAGTCTTTTGTTGTCGGGCATACAAGCTGTCCTGTGGTTGCCTCAGTGTACTCACAGGTCTTCTCTCCTGTAAGAAGGAAATGGAAGTAATCCGGTACATGAAGAAGTGTCTCGGCCTGCTCCAGATACTCCGGATGTTTCTTCTTAACTGCCATCAGCTGATATACTGTGTTGAAGATTGCTTTCTGGATACCGGTTCTTGCATACAGATCTTTCAGGGAAATTGTCTTGTAAACTTCCTCGTCCATTCCCTCTGTACGATGATCACGGTAGCCTACTGTGTTTCCGAGAACGTTGTCATCTTTGTCAAGAAGTACAAAGTCAACGCCCCATGTGTCAACACCCATGCTTACCGGAATCTTGCCGATTTCTTTACATTTCTTAAGACCGTTTACAATCTCGTTGAAAAGGCGGTCAAACTCCCAGCAGAGTTCTCCGTCTTTCTTAACCATACCGTTCTCAAAACGATAGATTTCTTCCAGGATCATTTTTCCGTTTTCCATATGTCCCAGAATGTGACGTCCGCTGGATGCTCCGATATCTACTGCTAAATAATATGTTGCCATTTTTAAATCCTCCTCAATATGTAAGCTTCTGATCACTTTCATATCTGATGTTGTATTTATCATACATCAGGATCCTTCCGGTGATAAGAACCTCTTTTGTCAAAAAAAGTGTCTTTATTTGCCAATAATACAGCGATTATTTATGAACTACTACATTATTTGTTTAAAAAATCCGCTGACTGAATCAGCCAGCGGATCTCTTATTTCATACGTCCGAACGCAATCCGCGTTCATTATAACTTCACGATCTTATCAATTATATGATTTGATTAGTCATAAAGGTTAGGAGCGATATCCTCGTCTTCCATATTTGTTGCATCATACCAGTAACCGTCTGTAGGAACATCCTGAAGCTCCTGGCCGTTTGCTGCTGCTGTCAGAGCGTAGATTGCATAGTATCCCATCATAAGAGGAGACTGTGTAACAGCACCAATGAATGTGCCATCTTTAACAGCTGCTTTGATGATAGAACCAGCATCGAAACCAACACCAACTACATCACCGTTTGCCGGGTCAGAACCAAGAACGTTAAGGTTAGCATTTGCTGCAAGAACACCCTCTGCAGAAACCTGGTTGGAACCGAATACTGCGATACAGTTCTCCTGGGAAAGGATTGCCTGAGCCTCTGTGGAGCAAAGCTCTACAGTTGTCTGTGCCGGAACAGCTACCTGGATAACAACGTCTGCGTCTTTAGCATCAGCATCAGCACCCTCTGCTGCGTTAACATAGAACTCGTTACCGCTTACTGCTACAGTCTTGCCATCAGCCTGAAGAAGCTCGATCATCTTGTTGATGAATCCAGTACCACGCTGCTGAATGTTCTGAGCTGTTGCATCCTGGTTAACCTCACCGATGATAACCTGTCCGTCAGCATCTTTAACAACGTCTTTAATGGAGTTGTACATATTCTCAGCTGCTACTGCACCAGCCTGTGCGTTGTCTGTACAAACCTCGCATACTACAGATCCTTCCGGAGCATCAGCGATACCTGTATCGAAAGTTACAACCGGGATACCTTTTTCTGCACATGTCTTAAGAGCATCCTGAACAGAAGATGTATCGCAAGCTGCAAGTCCTAATCCAACAGGATTGGAGCCGATAGCTGTGTTGATCATGTTAACCTGGTCAGCGATATCGGACTCACTGTTCGGTCCCTGTGCTTTATAAGTAACGCCCAGCTCCTCAGATGCTTTCTTCATACCTTCCTGAGCTGCATCCCAGTATGTAGACTGGAAAGATTTAACCATCATCGGGAACTCATAAGCTTCGTTTGCTTTCAGTCCGTCGAACTGTGCGGTAGGATCCTCAGCTGCTGTGGAATCTGCGGATTCCTCTGTTGCTGCATCTTCTTTCTCCTCAGCTGCAAAAGCTGCTGTTGCGCTCATGCTTGTTACCATTGCTGCACAGAGCATTAATGCCATAACCTTTTTTGCTTTCATATAATATTTCCTCCTTAAAATATATTATATAGTTTTTTATGTTCATACGCCGTTGCTACCCCTTGGCGTTTCACATCTTTGATTATCGGGTGCTGTTCACATTTCTCTGTAAACAGCACCCTTACTTATTATACACACTTCTTAATATCAATGTGCTGCTTTTTTCTCTTTCAAGATATCGATCAGAACGGCTACGATCAGAACGATACCAGTGATGATCTGCTGCCAGTTTGCCTGCAGGCCGATATATGGAAGACCTGTTTTCAGAAGCATGATGACAAAGATACCAACGAATGTACCGATCACGGAACCATATCCACCGGTAGCTGCTACACCACCAACGAATACACCACCGATAGCATCCATCTCAAGTCCGGCACCAGTACCAGGCTGTACAGTAGGTGTTACTGCTGCGTATGCGATTGCTGCAAGACCTGTAAACAGACCACAGACAACGTATACCATTACGTGATAGAACTTTGTATTGATTCCAGAAAGGGCTGCTGCCTCTTTGTTGGAACCGATTGCAATTGTGTAACGACCGAATTTGGTGTGGTTCAGGATATACTCCATAAGAAGAACCAGAATGATCATCCACAGGAAACCAAGCGGATAACGTGAAGCACTTCTTCCTGTACCAACGGTTACTTTAAAGATTGTGTGGAACCATCCACCGTCCTGTGTAAGTCCCGGCCAAGGTGTCGCACTGCAGAGAGATCCGGCACCACGGGTAATCATACAGGTACAAAGTGTTGCCAAAAATGGCGGCAGGTTCATAACACCGATCAGTACACCGTTCAGTGCACCGACTGCGATACCAAGAACAATACAGATCAGCATTGCCAGAGCTACCGGGCAATTGTTGTTTCTGATCAGTGTTCCGGCGATCAGTGCGTATGCTACCATACCAGTTCCGATTGACAGGTCAACACCACCAGTGATAAGCGGGAATGTAACTCCGATCGCCATAAGAAGATCGTAATATGAGAAATCCAGCATACTCAGGATCGTGGTGTACTGTCTGAATTCTTTACTCAAGCCTGAGAATATTGCACACAGGACAATGATAACGAGCAAAACAATAAATCTCTGATCACTTAAAATACTTTTTTTCTTCTTAGTCATGACTTTCCTCCTTAATCGATATTCCGTGTGGCCTTGTCCATGATGTTTTCCTGGGTTGCCTCGGAGATATCAATACATCCGGTAACTTTACCCTCACACATGATGATGATACGGTCACTCATTCGGAGAACTTCCGTCATCTCAGAAGAAATCATGATAATGGATTTGCCTTCTGCTGCCAGTCTGTTCATTAATTTGTAGATTTCGTTCTTGGCACCAACATCGATACCTCTTGTCGGCTCATCGAAAATAAGGATATCGCTGTCTCGTGTCAGCCATTTAGCAATAACAACCTTCTGCTGGTTACCACCGGAAAGGTTTACTACCAGCTGATCGGTGGTCGGTGTCTTTGTTGCAAGCTCATTTACATATTTCTCTGCAACCTGTTTCTCTTTTGCCTTGTTGATAAAAATACCATTGGTAAACTCTTCCATGGTTGCCAGTGTAGTATTTTCTGTTACAGATTTCTGTACAACACAGCCATATCTTCTTCTGTCCTCTGACAGATAACCGATACCACATTTAACAGCATCCTGCGGGCTGTTGATTGTCACCTCATGAAGCTGACCGTCTTTACCCATAACAGAAATCTTACCGCTCTGCTTCGGATCTGCTCCGAACAGTGCTCTGGCTGTCTCAGTACGTCCTGCACCCATCAGTCCTGAAAAACCAAGGATCTCACCTTTTCTCAGCTCAAAGCTTACATCCTGAACCATCTTTCCTGCGTTCAGATGCTCAACCTTCAGAACTACCGGTGCATCTGCCGGAACTGCGCTCTCCTGCTTCGGATCCTCATAAATAACACGACCAACCATCATGTTGATGATATCTTCTTTTGTACTGTCTTTTGTGATGAGGGTTCCTACATAACCACCATCTCGCATGACTGTTACACGGTCTGTGATCGTTTTAATCTCATCCATACGATGTGAGATATACACGATACCGAGATTTTTCTTACGAAGGTCACGGATGATCTCAAACAGATCTGCGATTTCCTTCTCGGTAAGTGCTGCGGAAGGCTCATCGAAGATAATGACCTCAGCTTTATGAGAGATTGCTTTTGCGATCTCACACATCTGCTGTTTTCCGACTGTCAGGTTTTTCATCTTTTCCTTCGGATTGATCTCAATGTTCAGATCCTGGAAAAGCTTCTTTGAATCCTCGATCATCTTTTTGTCATCAATGCGGAAACCTTTTTTCGGCTCACGTCCGATGAAGATGTTCTGAGCAACGGTAAGATCACCTACCATGTTCAGCTCCTGATGTACGATTACAACGCCGGCATCCTGTGCCTCACGTGTATTGTGGAATTCTGTTTCCTGTCCTTTGTAAACGATGGAACCTGAATCCTTCTGATAAATACCGGTAAGAACCTTCATCAGTGTTGATTTACCGGCACCGTTTTCTCCCATAAGTGCATGTACTTCGCCGCGTTTTACTTCGAAATTAACGTGATCCAGAGCATGAACTCCAGGAAAGGACTTATCAATGTCCTTCATAGTTAAAATAACTTCACCCATTGTCGCATCCTCCCTCTAAGATCAGTTCTTTCTGCGTCTTGCAGAAACGTCGATATAAACTGCAACGATAACGATGATACCTGTGATGATCATCTGCTGTCCTTTACCAAGACCAAATGCCATAATGCCCTGCTGAAGAAGAGAGATGATGAATACGCCGATTACAGTACCGCCGATGGAAGCAAGTCCACCAACCATGGATGTACCACCCATAACGCAGCCTGCAATAGCCTCGTTGTTGTACTGATCGCCATAACCAGGCTGAACAGTTGTGTATGTAGCTACAAAGAAGAGTGCTGCAATACCTACCAGGAATCCGCAGATCACATAAGCAAGCATTTCCCATTTCTTTGTGTTAACACCGGAAAGACGGACAGCCTCTTTGTTGGAACCAAGGCAGAGGATGTAACGTCCCGGTTTTGTGTTGTAAAGAACGATACCGCAGATAACTGCCATTCCCAGGAAGATAATGATTCCTACAGGGAAGCCGTTTACGGAAACGATATTACGGAACCAGCCGTTTGCCTCACTGGCTGCCGGCCAGCTTACTGACTGTGTTTTTGTGAATACAGAAGCAATACCTTTTGCAATGTTCATGGATGCCATGGAAATAATGAATGGTGGTACTGACATGTAAGAAACCATCCAGCCATTGAAAATACCAAAGCAGAGGCCGATCAGAATGCAAAGGATCATGGCAACTGCACACGGAACCTTGTAGGATGTCATGCAGTAACCGGATACCAGTGCACAGCAGAACATTACAGGTCCGATGGAGAAATCAATTCCTCCTGTAGCGATTACGAATGTAACGCCAAGTGACAAAAAGCCCAGGAAGTACACATAGTTCAAAGTAGATCTGATACTATCAACAGCCGGAAACTTGTTTCCAAGAACTACTTTAAAAACCAGGAACATGAGAATCAGAACACAGACAAGAAGTATTCTGTTCAATCCGAGCTTCTTAACGATTGGATTTTGTTTTAACTTTTCCAATTTTTACCCTCCTCACGTTTTGCACGTATCTTGTGTTTTCTTGGTTATTATAATACCGTTAAAAGTCAATAATTGTAATAGAATATCTTGCAAAAAAAGGTTAAATATTTACTGTACGGTAAATATTTAACCTTTTTCTTTGTGCATTTATGACTATTTACGGTGTAAGATCGCCATGTGTTTTTAACGTATTAAACGGAAAAAGCAGTTTTTCGATCTCACTGGTATACATATTATCTGGGGTTACCAGCTGACATCCGGAATTAACATCCTTTTTATATTCCTCGCCACGCAGCATCTTAATGGTTTCCCGAACACCTACATACCCCATCTTAAATGCCTTCTGCACAACGATCCCCTGGAATACTCCGTATTCCATCAGCTGAACGGCCTCCTGTGAGCTATCTACTCCCACTACCCTGATCCGGTTCTCTGCTTTTGCCGCTTTAACTGCCCTTGCAGCACCTACAGAGGAATATTCATTCATTCCCGCGATCATCTTGAGGTCCGGATATTTTTTCATCAGTTCTTTTGTGAGCTCATAGGACTTGTCATACTGAGAATCACAGTATACCACATCTACGATATTCTCCTTCAGACTGCCAAGTCCTGTACGGAATCCTTTTTCTCTTTCAACTGCCGTAGATACGCCTTTTACATGTGAAACGATCGCGATCTGGTCATCCTCCCCCACAAGCTCCTTTGCAAATCTGCCAAGAAGCTGCCCTGCTTCCAGATTATCTGTCGCAACAGTAAGATCCTGGACAGCTTCCTGGGTATAGGAATCAATAAATGCAATATGTATTCCCTGTTCCTTTGCCCTCTTCAAAAGCTGGTCCGACTCAGTGAAGCTGGATGGAGAGATCAGGATCGCATCCGGTTTTTCTTCTATCGCCCTTTTGATCAGCTTATTCTGACCATCCACATCATTCTCTTCCTCAGGTGCCCATACGCGGATATCTGCATTATATTCTTTTGCAGCCATCTCCGCTCCCTGGATCAGGGAAGTCCAGAAATCATTGGTACCATCCACAACCTTCGGAATATAGATCAGTGATAAATTTCTCTCTTCCTCTGTCTGTTTATAATAGAAGATTCCGGCCACAAGTCCTGCTGCAAGGCAGATGACTACTCCAAAGGTCAGGAGTTTTCTGTGTTTTTTCATATTGATTCCTCCTGCATTCCCGGAATGGTGATTGTAGCAGTTGTTCCGACACCTTTTTCACTTTCATAGGTGATCCCGTAGCTTTCTCCATAATAAAGCTTCAGACGTTTCTGTACATTATAAACACCCACGCCATTGGAATGATAATTCACCTTATGCTTATCATAAATATGTGCCAGTGTTTCCTCATCCATACCTACTCCGTTGTCGATCACCTGAAGAACTGCATTTCCATCCTTCATAAACCCTTTTACCTGCAAAAGCCCCTTGCTCTCTTTATATTTCAGGCCATGATAGATGGCATTTTCAATGATCGGCTGGAGAACCAGCTTGATCAGCGGGATATTTAATATAGAAGGTTCTACATTGATCTCAAATTCCAGCTTGTCCTTGTAACGCATCTTCTGGATCGTAAGATACCCCTTTGCATACTCCACTTCCCTTGCAAGAGGAACCACTTCATCCTCATTGCTGATACTCTGCCGCAGAAGACGTGCCAGAGATGCTGTCATCAGAACAACCTCCTCGTATTTTCTGCCTTCCGCCATCCAGATTATCGAATCCAGAGTATTGTATAGAAAATGCGGATTGATCTGAGACTGAAGAGCCTTCAGCTCACTTTTTCTCTTTGCTTCCTGTTCCTTCACATTCTGTTCCATCAGATCCTGTATCCGATGTGTCATCACATTAAAAGATTTCGTCAGGCTTCCGATCTCATTCTCCGAATCAATCTCCACATCCGATCCGTCAAACTGCCCCTCCTGTACCCTGGACATGGAATCCCTGAGACGCTGAAGGGGATAAGTAAGACTCTTAGCCAGAAATCTGGAAAAAAGCAGCGCCACGATCATCAGAAGTGCGGAAATAAGCACATAAATGCTCTGTGCCTGATTACTTTTGCGCAGGAGCTCACTGACGCTCATGCAGCCCACAACAGTCCATCCTGTTTTATTAGATCTGGAAATGGAATACAGCTTTCCTCTGTTTCCTTTTCCGGTACGCACCGTATCTTCTTTTGAATTCACGATCAGGTCGATATTTTCGGTCTGCAGTTCATTATAAAGCTGCTGCTGCTGAGGATGGTAAACAATATTCCCGCTTTCATCCAAAATGAATGCGTATCCTTTTTTTCCAATGGTATTCTGATCACAGAGTTCACTGATGGCACTGTAATTCAGGTCAATAAAAAAGACTCCCTCTTTTTCACCATTGTTGGAAAAATTACGGATTCCCCTGCTTAAAGTGATCACCCACGGACGCTCTCCGCTGATGATGTGCTGTACATGAGAAGATGTAAGAAGCGGGCCTTCCGGCTTCTGTAAAGCTTCCAGATACCACTCCTGGGTGGAAAGCTTCAGATCCGGATTCACAGACTGTTTGCCGTCGTTGATCAGCTTCCGTCCATTACTTCCAATGATTCCAAGATTTCGAATATCACTTCGTCCGTCCAGAATAGTCTTGAACTGATTGATCAGACGCTCTCTTGTTCCATCGTCCACATTTTCACCAAAAAGATATTGCTGTACATCCTCGTTACTGGAGATCATATAGGCTATATTTTCCATATAATCAATATAGGAATCAATATTCTGATTCATCTGTTGCACGATATTCTGTGTGTAAACAGATGAATTTTCAAAAATTGAATTGCGGGTATACCTCATGGAAACACCTGTTATGACCAGCACCGCACTTAAAAGCAGCACCGTCACTACCGCAAAGATCGCGCTCTGGATGCTCTTGAATTTTCCTATGATCTTTGCCGCAAACCGGATATCTCTCATTTACGTTTCTCCCTTGCATATTCTGTTGGTGTGCAGCCGGTCATTTTTTTGAAGGAGATTCCAAAATAATGGGGGTCTGCAAATCCGACTTTCTCGGCAATTTCATAATTCTTCATAGTTGTATTCTCCAGAAGCTCCTTCGCCTTCTCCATACGGGTACGGATCAGAACCTCTGTAAAAGTCTCTCCTGTAAGCTCCTTAAAGATCGTACTGAAATAGCTGGTGCTGATATTCAGATAAGAACAGATGCTGTTCAGGCTTAAATCCGGATCCATATAATTCTTCTGTATGTAATCCAGGGCAAGTCTGGCCTGCCGCTGTCCGCTGGAGCTGTTTGCATCGGAGAGTTTCCGGAAAATTTCTCCAACATGATTCCTTACCAGTGCAAAGGCACTGTCAAAAGAATTCTGCTCTGTAACCTGCTGCAGAAGTGCATCTCTTTTTGAAAAAAGCCTGCTGTCCGGAACCACATCCTCACATGTCTCATCTGCCGCGCGGATGATCTGCTGAAGATATACGCAGGCACGGCTCTTATCCACACGCGCTTCCTTGATTTCAGAAGAAATCTGTTCCAGGATATGCTCTGAGTTCTCCTTTTTTCCTGCTTTCAGAGCAGCTACCAGCTTCTCCACATGGTTTTTGATGGAAAGACTATTCTCCTCCGGACGTTCTTCCATACTGATAAGAAGGTTTCCGCCAAGAAGATAACGGTATTCAATAGCTTTCTCCGCAAGCTCATGGGATAACTGGAGCTCCTGCTGGGTTCTGGCCCAGCATCCCACACCGATAGAAATATCCAGTGACATCAGCTCCTTCAGCTTATCCTGGATCGTCCTGCAGATCTCCATGATCTTCTGGTCAAATTCTCTGGTCCGGTTTCCCATGAAAAGAGCACCGACCTTGTTATTTCCGGCCTGATATGCCACTCCTGCTTTTTCTTCGCTGATGATCTCATCACTGATATTAAAAAGAACAAAAGACATCAGTGCACTCTCCTGGCGTTTCTCTGCCGAAAGCTGACTGCCGTCCGAATACAGATCCAGTTCAAAAACAGCCACACGATAGCAGGCTGCCTCAAGGTCGATTCCCAGTGCTGCAAGCTCTTCCAGGCTTTCCTGCCGTGTCTTGATATTATCCACAAAGCCCTGCAGCGCTCTGGAACGGATCACAATGGCGTTTTTCTGATAATTCTCGGAAGTCTGTGTCAGACGTTCCAGCTTTTCTTTTTCTTTTCTTCGCTGGTCCACCTTCTCTTTCATTTTTTCGATGACATTTCTGAGTTCCATTGCTGTCACCGGCTTCAGCATATATTCACTTACATCGTACTGGATTGCCTTCTTCGCATACTCAAATTCTCCGAATCCGCTGAAGATCACGATCACAATATCCGGGTAATTGTCATGGAGAAAACGGCTCAGTTCCATACCATCCATATATGGCATAAGGATATCCGTAAGCACGATATCCACCGGATGTGTCTGTACAAATTCCGCTGCTGTTTTCCCGTTATCACAGTCTCCTACCAGCTCACAGTCCATTGCTTTCCAGTCAATGTTCTCCCGGATCGCATCGCGAACAAGTATTTCATCATCTACCAGTAAAATACGATACATAATCTCTGTCATCCCCCTCTGATCAGTTTCTGCTGCTCTTTTTATACATCCCCCCGGCAGTCTCCTCTCACCATTTCTGCCATTATTTTGTTAAAAATCACTGCTTTCTATGTGAACAATAACTGTTTATACCTCCTACATGGTAACATGTTTGGTGATAATTTACAACAGAGTTTCTTAGTCCATTTTACACGGTGAAAAAAGCTCGTTGCTGCTCACAGAGCGAACAGTAAACAAAGGCCCCATGTTCAATATATCGAACATGAGGCCTTTGTACTGTGATATCTCACACAGAATTTTATTATTTTACGATCACGCCATCTTCATCCCAGAGGTCATGCCAGTCATTTGCACCATGCCACAGAAATACCTGGCCTTTTACAAGACGGTTTCCTTTTTCCAGAGTAGCAATGGTTGCCATCTCTTCATCTGTAAGGGGATCCTCTGTCACACATTTCAGGTTGCTTGCATAATTGTGAACGGAGAACGGAATAGAGATCTCGCCTCTCTGATGAGCCCATTTCAGAGCGATCAGAGCCGGATGAACACCGTGTGCTTTTGCGATTGCCTGCATCTCCGGTACTTCCAGATCAGCAACATCTTCAGGACAGATATCTCTCTCAGGTCTGCGAGGGGAACCGATCGGCATATAGCCTACAGGCTGAATGTTGTGAGCTACCAGATAATCGTAAAGCTCCTGCTGCTGGAAGCATACATGAAGCTCAAGCTCACAGGTTGCAGGTTTGATCTTCATCAGAGGAAGAACAGCCTCAAGCTTCGGAATGGTCATATTGGAAATACCGATATAACGGATCTTTCCTTTTTCTACCAGTGCCTCGCACTGACGGTAAGTGTCCATAAACTCCTCAACGCTGAACGGCTTGGAATCAGGATTTCTGGAGTCTACATCACATCCCGGAGCATGATAATTCGGAAATGGCCAGTGGATATAGTACATATCTACATAATCACACTGAAGATCCCTGATACTCTTATCGCATGCTTCCTCTACTCTTCTGTGCATGTCGTTCCATACCTTTGTCATGATGAAGAGATCTTTACGCTCTACAACACCTTCGTCAAAAGCATCTTTGAACACCTGGCCGATCTCATGCTCGTTTCCATAGCATGCAGCACAGTCAAACATGCGGTAGCCGCTGCGGATTGCGCCTGCAACAGCTGCGGATACATCCTCTGCGGATACACGATCAGAACCAAATGTTCCCATTCCGACACATGGAACCTGCTCGCCGGATGGAAGTGTCACTTTCGGCACGATTGCCGGATTGATAACTTCTGCCATTTTTACATCTCCTTTTTATGAAAAATTTTCTTATTATAAGCTGATCTTATAAACGCTTGATCTCAATCTTCGGAAGAAGTGCTTCCATATCTTCCATTACAAAGAAGCCTGTCTCCTCGCGCATGGCTGCAGCTGCTGAGATTGCGCTGGCTCGGCGCAAGGTCTCCTCCAGGGAAAGTCCTTCGCTTAATCCCAGTGCAAAGCCTGCGATCATGGAATCGCCACATCCTACAGTATTCACTGCATCGATCCTCGGGACAACAGCACGGAAAATTCCTTCATCACCAACTGCCAGGGAACCGTCTGCACCAAGAGAAACCGCTACGATCTCCACACCGCCTGCGTGGATGGCTTTTGCAGCCTCTATGATATCATTGATATCGTCGCAGTGCTTGCCTGTGAGCATACGGATCTCATCAATATTCGGCTTGATCAGTGTCGGAGCAACTTTGATTCCTTCTTCCAGAAGTTTGCCGCTGGTATCCAGAATCACCGGCTTTCCTGCATCTTTAACAATCTTCACAAGACGCTGATATGCAGTTCCGTCAAGCCCCTTCGGTACGCTTCCGGACATTGCCACAACGGAGGCGTCTTTTACAATATCGCGGAATTTTTTCTCAAATCCCTCAAAATCTGTCTCTGTAAGAGTAAATCCCGGCTCCAGAAATTCTGTCTGTACGTGATTCACTTCATCCCAGATATTGATACAGGAACGGCTCTCTGCATCAACATGGTAAAAAGCACTCCTGATACCAAAAGGTTTCAGGGCATCTTCAATATAGTTTCCTGCGTGGCCGCCCACAAACCCTGTGGCAACCACTTCAGCACCGTAAATAGACGCCGGCTTGGAAACATTCAGTCCCTTTCCGCCGGGAACATAGGTACATTCACGCACACGGTTTACTTCGCCCACTTTAAAATCATCCACTACATAACGCTTGTCAATGGCAGCGTTTAAGGTTACTGTCAGGATCATATCAGTCTTCCTCATTGGAAAGAAGAATCTTTCCTTTTACAAGGCCCGGTGTCTTGAACAGCTGGAAAGCCTCCTGAGCCTGGCTCATCGGAATTTTCTTATAGATGAAGCCCGGGTCAAATTTCAACTGACCTGTTGCAAAATAATGTGCTGTCAGATCCCACTCACGTCCCGGATATGGTGCACTGTAAGACATCCAGGAACCGGTAAGCTTGAACTCCTTACGGTTCATATTTTCCCACTGCTTCGGTGTGAAAGTAAGGTTCTCATGAGGAGTACCGATGAAGCATACATGTGCTTTGTTTGCTGCAAGCTCGAACGCCATGTGCATGGTCGGAACCTGTCCGGCTGTCTCGAATACGAAGCCGTAGCCCTTGCCACCTGTGATGGCCATGGCTTTTTCCATATATCCTTCTTCTTTTGTGTTGATCACTTCATCTGCACCGAGACGTTTTGCAAGGGCAAGTCTCTCATCGCTGATATCAAAAACTACGACTTTCTTGGAGCCGAAGATCTTTGTCCACTGCATGGTGAACATACCAACTGTTCCACCGCCAAGGATCGCCACATACTCGCCACCGTGATAATCATTCTGGAATACACCGTGGATAGCTACTGTTGCAGGCTCAAACATTGCGCCCTGCTCATACGGAACATTGTCTGCAAATGGTACAGCATTTTTCTCCGGAACTACTACATAATCTGCATTCGCTCCCTGCTCTCTGGAACCGATGAAGCTGTAATGTTTGCAGAGGGAGTAATTACCTTTCTGGCAGTCATCACATTTCATACATGGAAGAAGCGGTGCACCGGATACACGGTCTCCGACTTTTACCTTTGTAACACCTTCTCCGACTTCCACAACATCACCGGAGAACTCATGTCCAAGTACGATCGGATAAAAATGTACGCCGTGGTTTAATACACGCGGGATATCTGATCCGCAGATTCCGGAATATTTTACTTTGATCTTAACATGACCAGGAGTTACCTCAGGTTCCTCCACTTCCTGATACTGAACATCTTCATTTGCTACTACTACTGCTGCTTTCATGATTATTTTTCCTCCTCATTTCTCATCATAGGTTCAAGAGATTTATAGAGATTTAAATAGGTTTTATAGGTTTTATCATAAACAACCCTGTTTTCAGGGTTCGGTTCATGTCTTCTTGTTTCTTTTACAGTAAGGCTGATAGCCTCATCATAATCTTTATACATTCCAACACCAATGCCCGCCAGAATCGCTGCACCAAGTGTTGTAGCTGTGTCGGATGACGGCACTACGATCGGTTTGCCGGTGATGTCGGATTTGATCTGTGTCCAGAGTAGAGAGTTGGCTGATCCTCCCATTGCCCGGAGTACTTCAACATCTGCCCCTGCTTCTTTTGCAACCTCAAGATTATGCTTCAGGGAAAGTGCCACACCTTCCATGCAGGCGCGTACCATATGACCCTTGGTCTTTGCAAAATCCAGTCCGTAGAAAACGCCTTTTGCATTTGGATTCCAGATTGGGGAACGCTCGCCGGACATATATGGAAGGAATACAACACCGTCACTGCCTGGAGCGATCTTTTCTGCAATCTCATTAAGCTGATTCAGGGAAGAACCTTTTCCCTCGCCTGTCATCATGCGCTCATAATCTGCAAACTCATGCTCAAACCAGCGCATCACACCACCGCCGCCAGTTGTGCCGCCCTGAAGGAGCCACTGTCCCGGAACAACATGATATCCTAGGATCAGTCTTGGATCTGCCTTGTATTCATCCATGCATATGCTCATTCCGCCAGCCTGTCCGCCCTGCTCCTGTGTCTCACCAGGATGGATAACTCCAGCCCCCAGCGTTCCGCATGCTGCATCCAGACCGCCTGCAACAACCGGTATTCCTGCTGCAAGTCCTGCTTCCTCTGCTGCCTTCTCGGTGACAGTGCCTACTATATGGTCGCAGTCGCAGATCTCAGGAAGAAATTCCAAGGGAATTCCAAGCCTTCTGCACATAGCCTCATCCCATACAGCTCTTCGCATATCAAAGCAGTGCAGACCGTATCCCTGTGAAACATCCTGACTCATAACACCCGTCAGCTTATAGGCAATAAAGCTGTTGGACTGCAGAATCTTGTCTATCTTTTCATAAACCTCCGGCATGTTTTCTTTATACCAGAGGATCTTCGCTGTTGTATAAGACGGCTGCAACGAGTTGCCGGATACTTCAAAAATCTTATCTGCTCCGATCTCCTCATTCAGCCTGTCACAGATGGACTGTGCTCTTGTATCCATCCAGATCGGTGTGTTGGTCAGAACATTACCATCTTTATCCATGGCAATCGCTGACCAGCTCTGTCCGTCAATACCGATGCCTGCGATCTCATCCGGTACAATACCTGCTTTCCGGATAGCTTTTTTTACTGCACTACAGACTGCGCTCCACCATTCCTCCGGATTCTGTTCAGCCCAGCCTTCCCTCGGATAATATACCGGATAGTCGCCGTTGGCTGCTGCCACTACGTTTCCGGATTTCTCAAAGATCGCAACCTTACAGGCACTGGTACCAATATCAATACCAAGTAAATATGGTTTCATTGTAATTTCTCCTAGTATAATAATGATGTAGTCAATCAAGACTACTTGGTTAATAAGTTTCT